>Ga0160464_100058_pt1 | contig 133085 bp, 110 predicted proteins | sample HID1971I_E11MG_FD_108275 | JGI IMG/M metagenome (GOLD analysis project Ga0160464, IMG submission 108275) | Enriched millipede-associated microbial communities from UW Madison campus, WI, USA - HID1971I_E11 MG | ecosystem: Host-associated > Arthropoda: Insects > Digestive system > Unclassified ...
GCCTTCGGGTGCGTGATACAGCACGGTATCGTAGGCATTGGCGTGCTTTTTGTGCGAGCCGGGCGAGTCGCACAGCACCAGCGTCATGCCATCGAAGTGATAATAGATGCCCCACTCGCTCCAGATCTGGCTCAGAAATTCAAAGTCGCTCTGCCAGAACTGCCGGATGAAGTCGCGCGGCGGAAAGACGTTGTTGTTCAGCGAGACCGCCGCCAGGCGCATCTGCCACGGGAACTTGTAATTTCCGCTCTTGAGCACCGCCTCGGTGACTTGCAGGACATTCATATCCTGGAACACCCGGCTATCTCGATTCTTCGAAGCAAGCCAGAGCCAAGGTCTCACCGTGAACTGGTAATACGCGCGCCGCTCATCGCTGCCGGTCTGCCGGACTTCGGTGATGATGCCGTTGATGGTGCGCACGCCCGCACCGACATTGCCCGCTCCCAGATTGCCAGGCAGTCCTGGAATGAAGGCGCCCTTGCCCTCGAATTCAATCGAAATTTCGATCGTTTTGCCGATCAATTCATCGGGCTTGATCAGCTCACGCGCCTTGTAGATGCGAAACGTGGGACTGTCCAGCGTGGCAAACTCCACCGTGTATTTGAAGAGTTTGCCGAGCGCCTCGACGCCGCTCACGCGCTGCGCGATCAGCACATCCGCGCCGCCCCAGGTGGGCAGCGCCTTGCACGCCACGTTCAGTGTGCGGCTTTGCAGCGGATTGAACATCTGATTCTTCTTCCTGATTTTTTGTTTGAATTCACGATGTGGGCGGAAGGATTTGAGCCGTCGCGTCAAATCGCTCCACGCGCGCCCGCTCGAGGCGGCCATTCGGCGATCCGGCCACGCTGGGTCGACTGCAGCAGCGTCCTGGTGTACGAGTGGCCGGACACATGCCGGGCCAGGTAATGCTCCAGTACCAGCCCCAGCGCATAAGGACTCACGCCGTCGAAGCCGTCTTCGTCGAAGGTGAGCGCACATTCGAGCGCGCGTACCACGGGCGGCACGCTGCCTGCCATCACGCAATTGACCGGCGTAAGCGTGGCAGCCGTCAGGCTTTCGACTTGACGCGCGAGGGCTGCCCGATCCTCGGGCGCGTAAAGCCGCAGCAAGCTGCGCAAGCCCTCGCCCGGATTCGGCTCGTCGTAGGGATCGTCGAAGTGCGCATATTCGATGTTCAACTGGGCATACATCTGCCACGCCTTGCGCCCCGCGGCGAGCGGCGGCATCGATCGACTGGGAACACGCACCAACCCCACGCTGGAGAACGGCGCCGATTCCGGCAGACTCAGATCGTTTATGCCGTTGCACGCCAGGCGGCCCGGAAGATCCCGGTTGGTCAGCCACGCATCGAGAGAGAGATAGTTGATCCGGCCATCCTCGCCGTTATGGCTGGATGCATCCGGCGCGTAAGGCAGTCCATCACGGCCGACCAGCGACAGGTACGAATCAGTGCTGATGTACGGCGCGCGCGTATCGTAGGAACGCCCCTTTGCCGTGCTGAGGTGCTGCTCGCGGCGCACCGTGAAATAGCGTCCATGCCCTGCTTCGTCGCGCAACTGCGCATCATGAAGCGGATAGAAGGGCAGTTCCTCCGAGTCCTCTTCGATATCAGCCTGACCAATGGCCAGTTCCACCGAATGAACTTCGTAATCCAGCGGCTTGTTCTCGACTGGCACGAGCCGCACTTGGCCGTCACCCTGTTTCAGCTTCGCGGGCGCGGTGCGGACCTTGAACAGATTCACCACAGGAACGCAGAACAAGGCGAACGTCGAGGCATCCACGTGCGGCGCCAGTTCACTCGTGGCGCGGTCCAGCAGCACGATGACCTCGGCCTCGTCCCCCTCAATGCGCGCGAGTCCGGCTTCGAGCCCCGTCAGCGTGAAAAAATAGAATCTGGCTGGACAGGCGAAGTATTCCTGCACGAGGTTATGTCCCAGGAACTTGCGCGCCACCAGCGGCAACACGGCCTGATCTGGCCCGAGCCCGTCCTGGACGACCGCGCCCGCTTTCACGATGTGCGGCGTATAGCTGGCCTCGCTGAAGCGCCCCGGCTCGCCGATCACCGATACCACCGCGCCGGTATGAATCAGTTCATGCAGATGCGAGGCGATGCGCTCATCCCCGGCCAGATAGACCTGCAGTCGATCCAGCCCGCGCAGCGCCGAGAACGGTACGCCCTCGATTGTGCGCAAGCGCAGCCGCAAAGCACCGCGTACCTGCCGATCGGGCGGCACATAACGGCTCTGCCCCAGCAGATCGGGCGGGACATGGGTGAGGCGTCCATCGTGCATGACGACCGGATAAAACGAGACATCCTGCGTCGTACGAAATGTGCACGCTGTCGTTTCACCACTGGGCAGATTCAGGGAACTCAACTCGGTGCCGCGTTCGAGCCTATAGCCTGTCGCGAAGCCGCCCGCCTTGCCTCCCGGATAAAGCCTCGCGATGGCGATCGAAGGCGTGGAAGACAGATAACCCGGGTATGCCGACGACAGCAGCGCTTGTGTAAATAGCGTGAATTCGTCATCGAAACGCAATTGCATGCGCGCGTTGACGAAGGCGGACGATTCGAGCAGACGATTGACGTAGGGATCGCCGATGCTTCCCGCGATCATGCCCAGGCGCGCCGCGATCTTGGGATGATCGCGAGCAAACTCCTCGGCCAGCGCTTGGTTGAAGCGCAGTTCGCTGAGGTAAGCGTCGAGCAGGCGCGGGTCCATGCGACTCACGTCAGGCAAGGCGGGCGAGATGCCACGTACCGGCAGACGCCGTGGCCTTGGATACCCGTACTGAAAGCGTGAGATCTCGACGCTTGCTATGCATTCCTAAGTCGCCCGAAAATTCCTAGATCTCAAAAACTATCAGTCCGACCCCAATACAGATATGGGAATCTTCCTAGAATCGATTCGACCACAGGCTGTATCGCTTACGTTGTCGACTTTGGTCACGGTTTGCGTGGAAACGTTCACCGGGCTTGCGCAGCGCCAGCGGTCGGTCGGGAAGATGAATGCCCATCGCCATGTCGGCCGACATCGCTCGCGGAGTCATGTGCGCCCTCGATATGCACGACGATGCGCGCGTCGAATGTGAGCAGCGACGCGAGTGTGTACGCGCGCATGAGCCAATTCATAACCGAGCGCGTTATGCGATTTGGTGAGCGACAAGCGTCTCCGAACCATGAGCGGCGTCTGCGTGCTCGCGGCGATGACCTTGGTGAGACCCGCCCACACGTGATCGGATCGCCTGTTGCAATGGATGCAGCCCCGCGAACGTGCAACTATCGAGTCAATGCGGACGCCGTAAATCGCCCGACACGCTCGGCGAAGCCGGCAAACGGAGACAGTCCTGAGGCGTGCGTATCGCGTTGTAGGTCGCCAAACCGAAAATCCCGCAAGTCATCGACGCTGCGGGATTTTTTTGAGTGTCTCACGATAGCGGGGGGAAAAGCTTATCTCCCCACCGCCCAGCCCACCTACTCATGCCACTGCCCCGCCCCTCCCGCAAACGCCGGCACACCCATCTCACCGCGACTCTGCGCCTCCCGCGCCTCATCGGCCTCAACAGTCTTGCTCGTATCGATGAAAAGCGCCGCGAACGCGCCGACCGCGAGCAACCCCGCCGAAATCGTGAACGGCACGTTATAGCTGCCCGTCTCTTGTATCAGATACCCGAACGCAACCGGCGACGCCATCCCCGCGAGGCCGAAGCCCGTGTTCATCATGCCGCCCGCCGTGCCTGCATACTTGCCCGCGATATCGAGCGGCAAGGTCCACAACACGGGATTCGTGATCTCCAGGAAGAAGAAAGACCCGGTCAGGAACCACACCGCCGCGATCGGGCTCGGCGCATTGACCATCGGGATGAGGAACGCGAGCGAACCGCCCATGCCGACGACCAGAATGCTGCAACGCGCGAGACGCAGCCGTCCCGTCATCTTGAAGATGCGGTCCGACAGCACGCCGCCGAGCGTATCGCCGATCACGCCCGCGAGCAGCGGCAACGCGGTGAAGAGCGCGAGCTGCTTCAGATCGAAGCCGCGCGATTCCTTCAGATACGAAGGCAGCCACGTCAGATACACCCACAACAGCCAGCCGTAGCAGAAGTCCACCAGCGTCACGAGCCACATGCGATGAATCAGCTTGCGCCACGGCGTCGGGTTCTTTCTCGCACGCGCGCATTCACCCGCGCGATAGCCGATTTCAGCGGTCTCCTCGGGCGTCACACGGCGGTTTTCATCGGGCGAATTGGTGAAGACGAAGAGATACAGCACCGTCCACGCGAGACTCGCGATACCGAGCAGAATGAACGCCTCGCGCCAGCCGCTCGCCGCGACCACCGCGAGCACGAGCGGCGGCGTCACCGCGCCGCCGAGCCGCGCGAAGCTATGCGTGATGCCTTGCGCGAAACCGCGCTCGTGCACCGGCATCCAGAACGTGAATGCGCGCGTCGCGGTCGGGAACGCGCCGCCCTCGCCGATGCCCAGCGCGAGACGCAACAGCACCAGCATGCCGATGCTGCCCGCGAAGCCCGTCGCGAGCGTCGCCGCGCCCCAGATCAGCGAGAGCACGGTCAAGACGAGCTTCGGCCCGAATCGATCGGCGAGCCATCCGCCGACGATCTGCATCACCGCATACGGATAGGCGAACGCGGAGAACACGAGCCCGAGTTGCACGGACGTCAGACCCATCTCCTGCCGGATCAACGGTCCCGCCACGGCGATATTCACCCGGTCGATGTAAGAGATGAAGTACATCAGGCACATCACGCCGAGAATGATATGGCGCGTCTTCACGCGCTGACGTTGCTTGTTCACGTTGTCTCCTTCAGTCCATCTGATGTGGAATGTCAAGTCATGCGAATTAATTCGCGTCGGCTTATCTTGCAGGCTGCGGACTCTCAACGAGCTTCAGGCGCTGCACCTTGCCCGACGGACCACGCGGCAATGCATCGGTAAAGCGGAATTCACGCGGTGTCTTGTAGCGGCCCAGTTCGCGCAGGCAGTACGCGCGCAGTTCCGCGACATCGAGCGAAGCGGCGCCGCCGCTCGGCACGATATACGCGACGATGTCCTGCCCATACGCCGCATCGGGCACACCGACCGCGGCCGCTTCGAGCACGCCGGGATGACGCAGCAGCGCTTCGTCGATCTCGCGCGGCGCGATGTTCTCGCCGCCCTTGATGATCAGTTCCTTCGCGCGCCCGTTGATATAGAAGAAGCCCGCCTCGTCGCGATAGCCGAGATCGCCGGTGCGCAACCAGCCGTCCGTGGTGAACGCGTTGCGCGTCTCTTCCGGGCGCTTGTAATAGCCGCTCATCAGTTGCTCGCCGCGCAGCACGAGTTCGCCGGTTTCATTGGACGCGCATTCGCGCCCGTCGAGATCGACGATCTTCGCTTCGCCGCCCGATGGCAGACCAATGCTGCCGAGCCTTCTCATCGTTTCATCATACGGATTACTGAACATTGGCGCGGCGGTTTCTGTCATGCCCATCGTTTCGATGACGCCGATGCCAAAGCGCTCCTCGAATGCGCGATGATGATCGGCCGGCAGCGCCGCCGATGCGCTGCGGCAGAACTTCAGCGCGGAGATATCGCAGTCTTGCTCGCCTTCGGCATTCAACAGATACGCGACGATAGTCGGCACCACGTTGATCCACGTGCATCCGGAATCCGATGCTTCGCTCCAGAACGTGCGCGCGGAAAAGCGCGGCGTCAGCACCGCCGAGCCGCCGTGCCAGAGCGGCGTCAGCAGCGCGACGACGAGGCCGTTGATGTGATACAGCGGCAGCGACACGAGCACGCGATCATCGTCGGTAAGGCGATGCTCCGCGCTGATATTGCGCATGTTCGCGAGCAGGCTCCGATGACTCAGCAGCACGCCCTTGGGCGCGCCCGTGGTGCCCGACGTATACATGAGCAGCGCGGTATCGCCGGGATTCGTTGTGCCCGCGTCGCTCGCGACGATCTGTGTGCCAGGCGTTTCGTCGCGCACCAGCGGAATCGCGCGCGATGAAAGCGCGGGTATGTCCGGCAACTGCGTCGACGCTGGCGATGTGCGCACCACGGCGATCTCGCGATCCGTGCCTTCGCTGCGCAACGCATCGATCGCCTGGACGATCGTGTCGTGCGTATCGTCCGCGACGAAGATCACGCGCGTATCCGAATGCTCGACGATATAGCTCACCTGCGAAGGCTGGCACAGCAGATTCAGCGGATTGGCGACAAGCCCGCTGTACATGGCCGCGAGCAGCAGGCGCGCGGTCTGTATGCCGTTGCCCATGAAGACGGACACCACATCGCCCGGAAGCAGGCCCGCCGCCTTGAAACGTGCTTCGAGTGCGATGCAGTCCTCGCGCAATGCGCCGAACGTCAGCACGTCGTCGTGCGCGGTGGAAAGCAGGAATGGCTTGTCGAGTGCGCTTTGCGCGCGTGCGTCGATCAACGCGCGTAACGTCGGCGCATCGAGCGGCATCCGATCAGACGCAACGATTCGATCCGGCAGCGCGCTCATCGTCCGACCCTCCGGAAGTAATCGCCGAGAAGCGCGTCGACTTCCGGCACGCGCTCCGCTATCTGGTACGCGACGCGCGTGACGTTCAGGTATTGCCGATAGCCGAGATTCGACGAGAAATTATTGCCGCCCCATGTGCCGCAACCCATCGAGAGCGAGAACGGCAGGCCGTTGTCGAAGTTGCCGCCGGTCGCGAGGCAATGCGCCTGATCGACGATCACGCGCGCTACCGGCAATTGCGTGCCGAGCGTGATTGCGAGCGCATCGTCCGCGCCGTGCACGCCGACCGAATGGCCCGCGCCCATGTAGCCGTAGATGCCGCGAACGATATCGATCGCCGCGCCGATGTCCCGCGCACGATAGACCGTCAGCACGGGCGAGAGCTTCTCGCCTGAGAACGGATGGTCCGCTCCGTAGCCGGTCTCTTCGACCATCAGGAACTTCGGCTCGCGCGCGGCGATATCGTCGAGGCCCGCTTCGCGCGCGATCGCGGTCGCAGAACGCGCGGTGCAACGCGCCGAGAGCTTGCCGTCGTGCCACATCGCCGCCTGCAATTGCGCCTTCTGCGCGGCGTCGAGCAGCACGCCGCCCTGCTTCGTCAGCGCATCGAGCATGCGCGCGTAAATGGCCTCCTCGATCACGACACTGTTCTCCGACGAACAGCTCGTCGCGTTGTCGAACGTCTTGGACACGGCGATCTTGCGCGCCGCATCATCGGGATTCGCGTTCGCCGTGACGATCGATGCGACATTGCCCGCGCCCACGCCGAAAGCCGGCGTGCCGCTCGTATAAGCCATGCGCACGTTGGCCTGCGAGCCGGTCGCGACGACGAGATCGGCGAGGCGCATCAGCGCGGCGGTCGCTGCCTTGCCGATCGGATGCGGCAACATCTGCACGAGATCGGGATCGAGACCGGCCTTCGCGAACTCCGCATGAATGAAGCCGATGAGCGTCGCGCACGACGAATAGCCCTTCGGCGAGGGCGCGACGATAACCGCGTTGCCGCACTTGAGCGCGTTGATGATCTTGTTCGCGGGCGTCGCCGCCGGATTCGTCGATGGCGTGATCGCCGCCACCACGCCGACCGCACGCGCGATCTCGACGATGCCGAGTTCCTCATCGCGCGCGATCACGCCGGTCGTCGCGACACCGTGTAGATCGCGCAGCAGCCCGAGCGTCTTGCGATGGTTCTTGCGGAACTTGTCGTCGGCGTTGCCGAGGCCCGTGTCGCGCACGGCCTGCTCGGCCAGCAGCCGGTTGCGCTGCGGTTCCATGATCGCCCACGCGGCAGCCGCGGCGGCGATGTCGAGGGTCTCCTGTCCCGCCTGCTCGAAGCGTCGTTGCGCGTCGCGCGCTCGCGCCACGAGCGCGCCGACGGCACGCTCCACATCGGGTTCCTGTGTGTTATGCGCGTTCTCGCTGGGACGCGCGAGCGTTGCGCCGCTTGCCATGTGATTCATGCGATAAACCTCGGCTGTTGGAAGATTGGCGATGCTTTCCAATCTAGTCAGCCGCGTTCGTCGCGCGGTCCCGTTTTCTGGACTAACGCATGCAGCGAAATCGCGAGCATCGAAAAATCAACTTTTCGGGACTTTCACGAGTCCCGAAAACCGGTGTTTTCGACGCACAATGAAATAGAAACGCAAACCACGCAGATGGAGACAAGGCAACGTGACGTCGAATCAATCGAATGCCGCCGCCGTGCGCGCGTTCCGCGTGCTCGAAACGCTCGCCGAAGCGAATCGCCCGCTCTCGATGACCGAGCTCGTCGATGCGTTGGGCCTGCCCAAGCAGACCGTGCATCGCATCCTCGTGCAACTGATGGACGCATGGCTCGTGACGCGCGGCGCGAGCGACAAGCTCTACGAATGCTCGGCGCGCGTGCGCACGCTCGCCATCAACGTGCTGATGCATGCGGGTCCCGCTGCGGCGCGTCATGCGCTCCTGGAACAGCTCGTCGCACGCGTCGGTGAAACCTGCAATCTGACGATGCTCGCGGGTAACGACGTCGTCTATGTCGATCGCGTTGAAACCGGCTGGCCGTTGCGGATGCACTTGCAGCCAGGCTCGCATGTGCCGCTGCATTGCTCGGCAAGCGGCAAGCTGCTGCTGAGTTTTCTGCCGAAGGAACGGCGCGAGCGCATGATCGAGCGCCTGCCGCTACGCTCGTATTCGGAGCGGACGATCACCGATCGCGATGCGTTGCGGCGCGAACTCGCATTGACGCGCCGCCGCATGCTCGCCATCAACAATCAGGAGCATTTGCAGGGACTCGTTGCGATTGCGGTGCCGGTGATGCTCGATCGCAATCGCGCGTGCGCCGCGATCGCGATTCAGGCGCCTGTGGGACGCGTCGCGCTCGATCAACTGCTCGCCTTCGAGCCCGATCTGCGCCGCGCCGCCGAAGAAACCGCCAAGACATTCAGGGAATAAAAAGCCGGTTTGCAATGCAGCAAACCGGCCGCCGTTTCAGTGCTTATCGTTCGACGGTTTGCAGATGCCGCGTCGAATGCGCATCGTCTTCGATCTCGGTTTCCTTGCGGCCGCGCTTGAACACCATATACGCGACGATCAGAATGCCGAGGCTCGCGACGCCCAGCCACAACGGCTTGCGCTGATCGGGGATGAAGGCCATCGCGACGAGAATCGCGGTCATCCCGAAGATCGCAAGCCATGTGAGATAGGGAAATCCCCACATGCGCACGCGCAGGTCGTTCGCTTCGAAGCTCGTCATGCGGGCACGCAGACGAAGTTGCGAGAACGCGATCAGCAGGTACACGAAGATCGCCACCGTGCCATACGAATTGACGAGAAACGCGAACACCGTATCCGGCGAGATATACGACATCACCACCGACACGTAGCCGAACACCGTGCCGAGCAGGATCGCGCGCACCGGCACGCCGCGCTTGTTGACCTTCGCGAGGCCGAGCGGCGCATCGCCGTGACGTGTCAACGCGAACAGCATCCGCGACGCGGCATACAGGCCCGAGTTGAGCGCGGACAATACGGCGGTGAGGACGATCGCGTTCATCACATTGGCCGCGGCGGGCATGCCCATTACTTCGAGCGCGCTCACGTAGGGCGTCGCCATCTGATGCGAATTCCACGGCACCAGCGCGACGACGAGCGCCACCGATCCGACATAGAACACGAGCACGCGTGTGATGACCGAATTGGTCGCCTTCGCAACGGCCTTCGCGGGCTCCTTCGCTTCGGCTGCCGCGATCGTGACGATCTCCGCGCCGAAATAGAAGCCTGTCGCGGCGACCGCGCCCGTCATCACAGGTCCGATGCCCTTGGGCATGAACCCGCCGTGACCGAGGAAGGTCGTGGCGACGTCGGTCGTGTGCATCGCGGCGGGCCAGAAACCGCATACGTACAAGCCGCCGAGGAACAGGAACACGATGATCGCGCCGACCTTGATCGACGAGAACCAGAACTCGAACTCGCCGTAACTGCCCACTGAAATGAGGTTGGTCAGCGTGAGCACGACGAGCAGCACGAGGCTGATGATCCACGCAGGCACATCGGGTATCCAGAACTGCACGAGCTTCGCGCCCGCGACCGCTTCCAGCGCGATCACAATGACCCAGAAGTACCAGTACATCCAGCCCGTCAGAAAGCCGGCGAGACGGCCCGGGCCGCGCTGCGTCCTGAAGGCGAGGCGCGCATATTCATAGAACGAGCCGACGGTGGGCATCGCGCAGGCCATCTCGCCGAGCATGCGCATGACGAGAACCACGAGGCCGCCCGTGATGAGAAAGGAGAGAATCGCGGCGGGCCCGGCCTGCTGGATCACCACACCGCTACCGACGAAAAGTCCGGCGCCTATGACGCCGCCCAGCGCGATCATCGTCATGTGGCGCTGCTTGAGGCCACACTTGAGATCGCCTTGATCCGTGTTCGATTGCATGTCGTCTCCTGCTTTGCTTGTATCGATTCGAGGCTCGCTCGCCGGTTCATTGCCAGCGAGTCGAGTCATTCATTCATTCAGTCATGCGATGCCGGTCTCCCTCTTTCTTCAAAGCGCCGGGCGGTCCTTGCGATACGCGTTCTTCACGGCGATCCTGCCGTCGCTGAAGGTGAAGACATCCACCATGCGGGCCTCGACGCGCGAGCCGTCCGCTTTCGTGCCGCGAAACGTCGATTCCGATACGCCGCGCTCGCCGCTCACGAAATGCTCGCCCTCTTTCCACGATGCGTCGGGGAAGGTTTCCCACGCGAGCGCGAAGCCCTTGCGGACCTCGTCGCGGCCCTTGAAGGTGCGGCCGAGCGCATCGGGTCCGGCCACGCCGTGAAAGACGCATTCTTCAGCCATGCAGTTCATCAATGCATCGATGTCGTGGCGATTCCACGCATCGTTGAATGTCTCCAGCAGCCGAATGTAATCCTGATTCGTTTGAGTGCTCATGTCGATATTTTCAGTGCGTTGCGAAAGGGTTCGGCGGGACTCAGCACTTCTCGTCCTGCGCCAGATACTTGTGATAGAGGAATCGTTGACCGACGCGGCGGAACGGCGCGAAACCTTTCCATCGCACCATGCCCATCACGTTCGGATATTCGAGCGCGGAGTCGTAGATCGGCAGATCGTCGCGGCTGTGCTGCCATTTGCCCGCGACGCGCTCGGCCATGCGCCGCCCCGCATGCGCGGAAAACGACACGCCGTTGCCGCCGTATCCGACCGCATAAAAGATGCTTTCCTGCGGATCGGGCTGCGCGACGCGCGGCATCATGTCGTGACTCACATCGACCCAGCCCCACCACGAATAATCGATGCGAATGCCCTTCAACGAAGGGAATTTGCGATGCAGGCCTTCGATGAGCACGTCCATGTGCCGCGGGTTCGCGGCATCCGCTCCCGTGATCGCGCTGCGGCTGCCGATCTGCACGCGATTGTCCGGCAGCAAGCGATAGTAAAAGCGCAGCGTGCGCGTATCGGTGATGACCTCATGCGTGCGGAAGTTGGTCGATGCGATTTCTTCCTGCGTGAGCGGCCGCGTGACGAGCGAGTTCGAAAGAATCGGCATGATTTTCGCGGACAGCGTGCGATGCATGTCGTTGCGCGTATAGCCGCCGGTCGCGAACGCAACCGCCTTTGCGCGAATCACGCCGCGCGGCGTGCGCACGTGATGCACGCCGCGAATCGTCTCTACATCGACCACGGGCGTGCTCGTATGCACCTTCACGCCGAGCGAGCGCGCCATGCGCATATAACCGAAAGCGAGCTTGAGCGGATGCACGCCGATGCCATCGGGTTCGTGCAGCGCACCACAATTTTCGCGGTCATCGACATACGATTGCGCGACTTCCTTCGCGCTCAGCATGCGCGCGTCGTAGCCGAAGACATCGCGCATCACCTTGCATTCATTCGTCAGAAAATCCATTTTTCGCGCCCGATGCGCGATATACAGATGCCCGCCCGGCTGCGGATCGCACGCGAATTCGCCGATCAGCTTCTTGAAGGTATCGAAGCCTTCGCGGATTTCCGCGTCGAGCTTGAGCGCCGTCTGCTTGCCCCATCGCTCGATCCATTGCGAGCGGTAGAGACGGCCGCTCGCGTTCTGCCCCTGCCCGCCGTTGCGGCTCGTGCAGCCCCACGCGGTGCGGTTGGCATCGACGACGGTAGCGCGGATGCCATGCTCCCGCGCCAGAAAGAGCGCTGTGGAAAGGCCGGTGAATCCCGCGCCGACGATCAGCACATCGACGTCGGCGTCGCCGGGCAAAGGTCCGTCGTCTTCGGGCGGCTCGCCGGCGGTCGCGACCCAGTAGGTCGGCGCATAGTCCATCGCCTGGCGGCCGATGGGCGAAACCAGCGGGTCGTAGAGCGGATCGTATGGGGCGCACGCGCCTCGAAGGGCCGGCGCAACGTAATCGAGAGTAGCCACCGATAACTCCTTGGAAAGTACCCTCATACTGCACCGAACTTCACGCCCCGCTTAGAGCCACGCCGGAATCATCGTTAGTGCCAGGACGCTCTCCACCTGGGCCGATGCTCGCGGCGCTGGCCCCAGCGATTGGTCCTTTCTGGTACTACGACCGGCCATTTTTGTCTGGTCATACTGGGCCGAATCCTCTTTCTCTCGCGCATGGAATGCCTCGCGCGGGCCAATGATCATACGGAGTGGTCCATGCTCAAGTTCCTGATCGGAATCGGTTTGCCGTTTGTCGGGGTCATCGGCTTGTTGCCGTGGGCTGCGTCGAACGATTTCTACGTGCTCGGCGTTCCGTTTATTTATGCATGGATTTTCGGCTGGTTCGTGCTGACGTCGGTGTGTCTCCAGCTTTGCTGGGTTTTGTTCGACAAAAAAACGGAACAGCGCGAAGCGCACGGCGCATAAGGAGACATCGGCATGGCTTCCACGGTATTTCTGGGCTTCATCGCGCTGTCGTTGTGGCTCGCGCTGCGTGCGGGCAAGGGGCGCGGCTCGCAAAGCGTGCACGACTTCTTTGTCGCGTCGCGTCAGTTCGGCGCGTGGCTCGTGTTCTTTCTCGCGGCGGGCGAGATCTACAGCATCGGCACGATGGTCGGCTTTCCAGGCGGCATCTATGCGAAGGGCCCGACGTATGGCGTCTGGTTTCTCGGCTATATCCTGCTTGCCTATCCGATCGGCTATTTCGTCGGCCCGAAAATCTGGGAAGCGGGCAAGCGCTATAACGCGATCACGCTGCCCGATCTGTTCAAGGGGCATTTCGGAAGCCGCGCGCTCGAACTGATCGTCGCGATTTCCGCGCTGATCTTTCTGCTGCCGTGGGGCCAGTTGCAGTTCACCGGACTCGTCGCCGCGCTCAAGGGTCTCGGCTGGAACCTGAATCCGGTGCTCCTCATCATGATCTCCGCGCTGCTCGCGTTCGCGTATATCGCGATCGCAGGCGTGCGGGCATCGGCGTATATCGCCATTCTGAAGGACATCCTGATGGTCGCGGCGATCGTCATCACAGGCATTGCGGTTGCGTGGGAGGCGGGCGTCGAACCGGTGTTCAGGGCCGCGAGCCAGCACGTATCGAACGCGATGTCCGCGCATCAACTCACGTTCTCGATGAGCACGATGCTGTTCCAGTCGCTCGGCTTCTACGTGATGCCGTTTGCGATCCAGAACTTCTTCACCGCGAAAAGCGCGAACACGATTCGCCGCTCGCAAGTGGTGATGCCGCTCTACATGCTGATGTACCCGTTCCTCGTGGTCGCGTCGTACTACGCAATCGCGCAGAACGTGCCGCTCGCCTCGCCCAACGAGGCGTTCTTCACCGCTGTCGTGCATCTGTTGCCACCGTGGCTCGTGGGCCTGGTCGCGGCGGGCGCGTCGCTTTCGGGTCTGCTCGTGCTCGCGGGCATCTGTCTCGCGATCGGGCCTGTGGTCACGCGCAATCTGTTGCCGAACATGCCGGAGACACGTCAGAAGGCCAGCGCCAAAGTGGTGATCGGCGTTTATCTGCTGCTTTCCATCGGCATGACGCTCGCGACGCCGAACCTCATGCTCACGCTCATCAACATGACGTACTACGGCGTCACGCAGTATTTCCCCGGCGTGATCGCGATCGTGCTCGGGCTGCGCGTGGGTGCACGCGCGATCGCATCGGGGCTGCTCGTGGGCCAGTTGCTTGCGGTCGTCCTGTATGTGTTCCATGTCGATATCGCCGGAATCAATATCGGCCTCATCTGTCTCGCGGTGAATGTGCTCGTCGTGTTTCTCGCCAATCCGAGCGCGGGACGCAAGCATGTTCACGCTGACCTGATCCACTCGAACGACTCATGAATCGAACCGACGACAACGCAGTAAAAGTGCTTGTGGCACGCAAGATTTTGACGATGAATCCGCGTCAGCCCGTCGCGACGCACGTGGCGATCCGCGACGGCAAGATCCTCTCGGTCGGCACGCGCGACGACATGCGCCAATGGATCGACGCAGAACCGGACACGAGCTTCAGCGACAAGGTGCTGATGCCCGGTCTCGTAGAAGGCCATTCGCATCTGATGGAAGGCGCGATGTGGAGCGCGGTCTATGTCGGCTATTACGAGCGGCGCGGACCCGATGGCACGCGCTGGCCCGGCCTGCAATCGCTCGATGCGGTGATCGCGCGATTGCGGGAAGCCGAGCGTCAACTCGATGATGCCGATGCGCCGCTGCTCGCATGGGGCTTCGATCCGATCTTCTTCGGCAGTGAGCGTCTGACGGTGACGCAGCTCGAACGCGTATCGGCGACGCGTCCCATCGCGATCCTGCATGCGAGCGTGCATCTGATGAACGTGAATTCGCCGATGCTCGAACTCGCCGGCATTGATGAAGACACCGACGTCGATGGCATCGTGAAAGACGAGAGCGGCCAGCTCACGGGCGAATTGCAGGAGTTCGCGGCGATGTTCCCGGTGTATCGCGTGATCGGTGCGAAGCTGTCGCTGTCGGCCAGCGACAACCCCGACGCGATCCGCGCTTTCGGCAAGGTCGCGCAACTCGCCGGCGTGACGACGGCCACCGACCTGCTCAACGATCTGTCCGACAAGGGCATGCGCAATCTCGTCGAAGTCACGCGCGACACGCGCTTTCCGATTCGTCTCGTGCCCGCATTCGGGCCGCAACGCAATCCCGAAGGCGGACCCGATCGCGTGCTGGAAGCCGTGAAGCTCAACTCGGACAAGCTGCGTTTCGGGCCGGTGAAATTCATCGTCGATGGCTCGATCCAGGGCTTTACCGCACGCCTGCGCTGGCCGGGATACGTGAACGGACGGCCCAACGGCTTATGGCTGATTCCGCCGGAGCAGTTCGTCGAAACGTTCCTGCCGTTCCATCTGGCAGGGCTGCAACTGCACATCCACACGAATGGCGATGAAGCCACCGAACTCGTGCTGGATGCAATCGAAACGATCCTGAACCGGCATCCGCGATCGGATCATCGGCACACGTTGCAGCATTGTCAGATGGCCGACCGACGACAACTCGAACGCGCCGCACGGCTCGGCATGTGCGTGAACTTCTTCTCGAATCACATCTACTATTGGGGCGACGCGCACTACACGCAGACGATGGGCGCCGACCGCGCAAACCGCATGGACGCCGCAGGCACGGCAAGCGAACTCGGCATCACGTTCGGTCTGCATTCGGATGCGCCGATCACGCAGCTCAATCCGCTTTTCACCGCGTGGTGCGCCGTGCAACGTCAGACCGCATCCGGGCGCGTGCTGGGCGAAGCGGAGCGGCTGAGCGTCGCCGATGCGCTGCGCGCGATCACGCTCGGTGCTGCCTTCACGATCGGCATGGACGACGTCATCGGCAGCATCGAGATCGGCAAGTTCGCGGATTTCGCCGTGCTCGATGAAGACCCGAGCGAGGTGCCGTCGGAGCGCCTCGGCCAACTGCGCGTGTGGGGCACCATTCTCGGCGGCCGCGCACATCAGGCGCCTGCATGATGACGCCGATTCCTCTTGCCGTCATCGGCGGCTATCTCGGCGCGGGCAAGACCACGATGATCAACGCGCTGCTGACCAACACCGATGGCAGGCGCATCACCGTGCTCGTCAACGATTTCGGTTCAGTCAATATCGATGCGGCGCTGATCCGCGAGCGTAGCGACGATGTGATCGGGCTGGAGAACGGCTGCGTGTGCTGCTCGATCGGCGGCAAGCTGATGGAGACGCTGATCGATATCAGCGCGCGTGAGTTGCGGCCCGATCTGCTCGTGATCGAAGCGAGCGGCGTGTCGGACCCGGTGCGCATCGCGCAGGTGGGCATGCTCGATCGCGCGTTCCGGCTTCAGGGCATCGTGGTTGCGGTGGATGCGGAGCGCATCGAAGAGACGCTCGCCGATGCGTATATCGGCGATATCGCGCGGCGGCAGATCGAAGGCGCGAGTTCCATTGTGCTGACGAAGACCGATCTGACTTCCGCCGATGATCTATGCGCCGTGCGTGCGCGCTTGATGGAGATCGCGCATACGCGCATCCTGTTCGAAGCCGATCGCGGCAAGGTGCCGAATACGCTTTTCTTCAGCGATGAACCATCATTGCGCGAACGCATCGCACCGCGTGCATTCACGTTATCGCATTATCTTCCCGCCGATCTGCGCAGCGTCACGTTTCGCTCGGATGAGCGCTTTGACCGCCGGCAACTCAAGGCCGCATGCGCGTCGTTCAGCGATCGGCTCTTGCGCGCTAAAGGCTTTGTGCGGCTTCAGGATGGCACCTGTGCGGAGATTCATGTCGTCGGCAAGCGCTGGCACATCACGCGATGCGCTGATGTCGAAGAGACTCGTATCGTGTTTATCGGTCTCTTCGCATCCGACGACATTCATCGCGCGCTAAGTGCTGTGTCTGCGCCGCGCACCGAGCCATGCAGCGAGCTTCGCGAATAAGGTCATATCCGGCGGCACGGACAGATCGACCGCGAAGTGATGCCGATAATACGGGCTGAGATCGAGCCCGACGCCAAGCCCGAGCACTTCAACTGTGCGCGCATCTTCGTGCTGCGCGACGACTTCCCGCAAATGCTGATCGAGATAGTTCGGATCGTTGGCCTGCGCGGTTGCGCTGTCCATCGGGCTGCCATCCGATATCACGACGACGATGCGCCGCGCTTCGCCACGCGCGACGAGCCGCGAACACGCCCATTCCACCGCTTCGCCGTCGATGCCCTCGCGAAAGAGATCGGCTTTGAACAGCGCCGCGATGTCGCCGCGTGCAGCACGCCAGCTCGCATCGCCTTCCTTGAAGATCATGTTGCACGCTTCGTTGAGCCGGCCCGGATACTTCGGCCTGCCCTTCGCGAGCCAGTCGAGCTTCGCGCGGCCGCCGTTCCATGCGCCGGTCGTGAAGCCGAGCACTTCGGTCGAAACGCCCGCCATGCCGAGCGCGCGCACGAGCACGTCGATCATCACGGCGACAGGCTCGATGCTCGCCTTCATCGAGCCCGAGCAATCGATCAGAAAACTCACCGCGCAATCCGCGTGCGGACGTTCGCGCTCGCGTCTGAAGACGCGCCGCTCATTCGGCGATGCCACCACTTGCGCGAGCCGACGCCCGTCGATACGCCCTTCTTCTTCGCCGAACGACCACCCGTCGCGACGCGGCACGGTGAGCGCCGTCTGCAACATGCGCGCGAGACGCGGCACGTTGATATGCCGCGCGGCGATCAGATCGTCGAGACGTTCGCGATATTCACGCAGCAACGCGGCGCGAATCAGCGTCGCCGGGCGAATGGTCTTGTCATAGCGCGTGCTGAACACGCGATAGTGCTCGCCCGACGCTTCACGCGCGCTGCTATCGCCACTCGCGGCAAGCGCGAGCCGTTCGATGCTGCCTTCTTCATCGTCGATGTCGAACCACGCGCCGAGCATCGTGCGCGCGGCCTCTTGCTTGTCATCGTCGGATGAAGGGTTGCTTTCGACGAACGCGTGCTGCACGTCGCGAATCATTTCGCCAATGTTCCGCGCGATGGCGAGCGCATGAACCGCATAAGCGCGTTGATCCGCGCGATGCCGCCGCATGCCCGCAAGCGCATGTCCGAGCGATGGCGCGAGCGCCGCACGCGTGGCTTCGATGATGCCCTCGGTCGCTTCGAACACGGCGCGCCCGGACAAACGCGATTCGGCCATCTGCGCGACGGTGTAGATCAACAGGCCGATATCGCTGTCGAGCAAACCCGTCTCATGACACGCGTGCGACCAGGCGTCGAAACGATGCCGCACATTGCGCCTCACGCCTTCCATGCCCGCAGGCACGCACGCTTCGCAACGCAACTGCTCCAGCATGTCGAAGACCATGCGTTCGACCGGCTCATCAGGCGTCATGTCCCGATGCAGCGCGGCGTCCGAATACGCGATGCGCAACGCGGACGCATCGGCGGCGCCGCGTGTCGAATCCAGGCCTTCATCGTCCCTGCGTTCGCCGCGCAAATGCGGCGCATGCAACGGCACCGGCCGCAAGTGACGGTACAGCTTGCCGCCGCGATAGTGCAGCGCTTCATCGCCCGTCAAAGCGCGCACGGTGGCCGCGCATAACGCATCGCGTCGCGCGAGTTCACGCGGCCCGTTCATTTCGCCGACTCGTCGTGCCACTGCGATAGCGTGTTCAGCTCATCGCCGAACGCGCGCTGAAAATATTCCGCGACGATGGGCCGTTCCGCTTCGTCGCACTTGTTCAGGAACGTGAGACGCAGCGCCAGCTTCACGTCGTGAAAAACCTCGCAGTTCTCGGCCCAGTTGATGACAGTGCGCGGCGACATCAACGTCGACAGATCGCCCGCCGCGAAGCCGCGCCGCGTGAGTCCGGCCATGCTCACCATCGAATCGACGAGCGCCCGGCCCGCGTCGTCATCCAGATGCGGCACGCGCGCGAGCACGATGCGCGCCTCTTCTTCGCGCGAAAGGTAGTTCAACGTTGCGACCACGTTCCAGCGATCGATCTGCGCGTGATTCAACATCTGCGTGCCGTGATACATGCCGTTCAGATTGCCGAGGCCGATCGTATTGGTCGTCGCGAACAGGCGAAAAAATCGATGCGGCTGAATCACGCGATTCTGGTCGAGCAGCGTGAAACTGCCGTCGCGTTCCAGAATGCGCTGAATCACGAACATCACATCGGGGCGGCCGGCGTCGTATTCATCGAACACGAGGGCCACCGGCCGTTGCAGCGCCCACGGCACGATACCTTCCTGAAACTCGGTGACCTGCACGTCATCACGTACGACGATTGCATCCTTGCCGACGAGATCGAGCCGGCTCACGTGGCCATCCAGATTCACGCGCATGCACGGCCAGTTGAGCCGCGCCGCCACCTGCTCGATATGCGTCGATTTTCCGGTGCCGTGCAGACCCTGCACCATCACGCGCCGGTTGCACGCGAAGCCTGCGAGAATCGCCAGCGTGACCTCGGGATTGAAGCGATACGCCTCGTCGATTTCCGGAACGTGCGGATCGCGCGTGCTGAACGCCGGCACTTGCAAGTCCGTATCGATGCCGAAAAGCGTGCGCACGGACACTTTCCGGTCCGGCTCGTCCAACCATGTGTCGCGCATCATGAGGCTTCGTCTCCCGTGACAGAGGCTCCAGCATATCAACTATCTTTTTTCGGAACAATTCATTTCGTTTATTTTTATCCAAACGGCCTATACGGCGCCGATCGGCACCTCATTTAAAATAATGTCGAACGAATTCACATGGAAACCATGCCGATGGACAAGCCCGACACGCCCACGCTGCGCGCCTTCGCGTTGCTGGAATACCTGGTTCAGGCGGGCAGCCCCGTGTCGCTGACGGACATGGCCGACGACATGGGTATGCCGAAGCCTTCGCTGCACCGCATGCTCGCGTCGCTGGAAGCGGGCGGACTCGTGATTCGCGAGCCCGGCGACAAGAACGCTTATGTGGTCGGCCCGCGCCTCGCGCAACTCGGCCTCAATGTGATGACGCACGCGGGCGCGCGACGGCTGCGGCACGCGATCCTCACGCGGCTCGTCTCCGATCTCGGCGAAACCTGCAATCTCACGATGCTGCACGAGAACGAAGTGCTCTATCTCGACCGCGTGGAAGCGCCGTGGCCGCTGCGGCTCGATCTGAAGCCCGGTTCGCACGTGCCCGTCTGGTGCAGCGCGAGCGGCAAGCTGCTGCTCGCGCTTCAGCCGCGCGACGAACGCAATGCGCTCGTGCGCGCAATGAAGTTGGAGCGCTACACCGCCAACACGATCACCGACACGGAGATGCTCGAAGCGGAACTCGACCGCATCGCGAAGAAGGGCGTCGCGATCGACAACGAGGAGTTCGTGCAGGGCATCGTGTGCGCGGCGGCGCCCATCGCCGATGCGGGCGGCACATGCATCGCGGCGATCGCGGTTCACGCGCCGGTGTCGCGCACGCCGCTCTCGCGGGCGCTGGAAATGGTCCCTCGTCTCAAGGAAGCCGCCGCGGAGCTGGGCAAGACGTTCGGCTGAACAGGCTCTCCAAGAAATAAAAACGCAACCCGGCATTCCGAAAATTGTGGCGCGGCGACGGGACACGCGCGTAAAGTAGCCGTAATTCGAAACCAAACGTTCCGTTTCCGGCCCATGCGCAACGTCACACATCTCGATTCTGCCGAGCATGCCGGCGATGAATCGCGCACGCTCCGTCCGCTCGCCGTGCTCGAACAACTGGCTGCGGCCGGTCACGCTTACACGCTGTCGCAACTCGCGGCGCGCGTGCGCATTCCCAAGGCGACCTTGCTGCGACTGATCGATTCGCTCGAAGCGCAGGGCTATGTCACGCATATGCCCGACTCGCGCGGCACCGACCGTGGTATCGCGCTCGGACCCCGCGCCGCCCAACTCGCGCTCGCCACGCTCGCCAACAACTCGTTCACGCGCGCCTGCCGTTCGATCCTGCGCTCGCTCGTCGACGTCATCGGCGAAAGCTGCAATCTCACCGCGCTCGATGGCGATACGGTCCTCTATATCGAGCGCGTCGAGACGGCCGAACCGCTGCGCCTGCATATGCAGGCCGGCATGCGGGTGCCGCTGCATTGCACCGCGAGCGGCAAGCTGTTTCTCTCGCAGATGCCGCTCGCCGAGCGTCGCCAGATCCTCGGTCGCCTCACCCTCACGAAGAAAACGCATCGCACGCTGACCGATCGCACGCTGCTCGAAGCCGAGCTCGACCGGCTCGCCGCGCGTGGCATCGGCATCGACAACGAGGAGTTCGTGCTGGGGATGGTGGCCGTCGCGGTGCCCATCACCGATGCCGCGACCGGACGCGTGCTCGCGTGCCTCGCCGCGCACGCCCCGACCGCCCGCGCCAATCTCAACGACCTGCTCCAGGCGGTTCCGCAGTTGCGCGAGACCGCCGTGAAGCTCGCAACGCTCATCGATTCCTCCGATGGACTGACGCTCATGGCGCGCCAGCGCCCCGCAGCGCGCTAGTCCACTCTCCCGCCGAGACGCCCGCCGCGCGGGCCCCGGCGGCGCCTCCCGCTCATCATCGCTAAAAATTCCGAATTTTTTAGAGACAAAACATTCCATTTAATTGAAAAACTGGTTGACGCCGAAATCGGCTCGTCCTACGATGTCTTCACGATACATATTCCGGAACCAAACGTTCCGATTTATTTCACCCGGAGACACTCATGAGCGAGCACGACCAAGCCCGTCCTTCCCAGACCACTCTCGCCGCCACCAGCGCGGCGCCCGCCGGTCCGCAGTCGATGACCCCTTCCGAAGCATTCGTCGAAACGCTCGCCGCCAACGGCGTGACCGAGATGTTCGGCATCATGGGTTCGGCCTTCATGGACGCGATGGACATCTTCGCGCCCGCCGGCATCCGCCTGATCCCGGTCGTGCATGAACAGGGCGCGGGCCACATGGCCGACGGCTATTCGCGCGTGTCGGGCCGTCACGGCGTCGTGATCGGTCAGAACGGCCCGGGCATCAGCAATTGCGTGACGGCAATCGCGGCGGCGTACTGGGCGCACAGCCCGGTCGTGATCGTCACGCCGGAAGCTGGCACGATGGGCATCGGTCTCGGCGGCTTCCAGGAAGCGAAGCAATTGCCGATGTTCCAGGAATTCACGAAGTATCAGGGCCACGTGACGCACCCGGCGCGCATGGCCGAGTTCACGGCACGCTGCTTCGACCGCGCGATGTCGGAGATGGGCCCGACGCAACTCAACATTCCGCGCGACTACTTCTACGGCCAGGTCAAGGTCGAGATTCCGAAGCCGCAGCGTCTCGATCGCGGCCCCGGCGGCGATCAGAGCCTGAACGAAGCCGCCGATCTGCTCGCCGAAGCGAAGTTCCCCGTCATCATCTCGGGCGGCGGCGTGGTGATGTCCGATGCCATCGAGGAATGCAAGGCGCTTGCCGAGCGTCTCGGCGCGCCGGTGGTCAACAGCTATCTGCACAACGACTCGTTCCCGGCGAATCATCCGCTGTGGTGCGGCCCGCTCGGTTACCAAGGCTCGAAGGCCGCGATGAAGCTGCTCTCTCAGGCCGATGTCGTGATCGCACTCGGCTCGCGGCTCGGACCGTTCGGCACGTTGCCGCAGCACGGCCTCGACTACTGGCCGAAGGAAGCGAAGGTCATCCAGATCGACGCGGACCACAAGATGCTCGGCCTCGTGAAGAAGATTTCCGTCGGTATTTGCGGCGATGCGAAAGCCACGGCCATCGCGCTCACGCAACGGCTCGCGGATCGCAAGCTCGATTGCGATGCGACGAAGGACGCCCGCGCGAAGACCATCGCCACGGAAAAGGCCGCATGGGAGAAAGAACTCGACGATTGGACGCACGAGCGCGATCCGTACAGCCTCGACATGATCGAAGAGCAGAAGAACGAGAAGCCCTTCAGCGGCGGCCAGTATCTGCATCCGCGTCAGGTGTTGCGCGAACTCGAAAAGGCTATGCCGGAAGACGTGATGGTGTCGACCGATATCGGCAACATCAACTCGGTCGCCAACAGCTATCTGCGCTTCAACAAGCCGCGCAGCTTCTTCGCGGCGATGAGCTGGGGCAATTGCGGCTATGCGTTCCCGACGATCATCGGCGCGAAGGTTGCGGCCCCGCATCGTCCGGCCGTCTCGTATGCAGGCGATGGCGCCTGGGGCATGAGCCTGATGGAAACCATGACCTGCGTGCGCCATAACATTCCGGTGACGGCTGTCGTGTTCCATAACCGTCAGTGGGGCGCGGAGAAGAAGAATCAGGTGGACTTCTACAATCGCCGCTTCGTTGCGGGCGAGCTCGACAACCAGAGCTTCGCCGAGATCGCGAAGGCGATGGGCGCGGAAGGCATCGTCGTCGACAAGCTGGAGGATGTCGGCCCGGCGCTGAAGAAGGCCATCGATCTGCAGATGAATCACGGCAAGACGACGATCATCGAGATCATGTGCACGCGCGAACTCGGCGATCCGTTCCGCCGCGACGCGCTCTCCAAGCCGGTGCGCACGCTCGACAAGTACAAGGACTACGTCTAAGTCCTGCGCCACGCCGCTCCGCGCCCGGAGCGGCGTTTTCTTACCCATGACAGTGAGCCCGACATGAAAGCCATGCATCGCATCATCGATCAGGCTCGCGACCTGCCGATGCGCATCGTTCTCTCCGAAGCCGAAGACACGCGCGTGCTTCAGGCGGCGGAACGCGCGCACAAGGAAGGCATCGCGCGCATCGTGCTCGTGGGCGCGCGAGCGCGTGCGTTTCAGGTCGCGGATGGCGCGGGCATCGATCTCGAAGGCATCGACGTGATCGATCCTTCTCATTCATCACATACCGAACGCTTTGCACAAGAACTCTTCGCGCTGCGCGAGAAGAAAGGCATGACGCCCGATCAGGCGCGCGCCGCCGTGCTCGATCCGCTCTGCTTCGCGAACCTGATGGTGCGCACGGGCGAGGCGGACGGCTCCGTGTCCGGCGCGGTCAACACGACGGCGGACGTCGTGCGCAACGCGATACAGATCATCGGCGTGCGGCCTTCGTTCAAGCTTGTTTCGAGTTTCTTTCTCATGATGCTGTGCGAGCCTTTCCATACGATGAAAGGCGGCCTCATCTTTTCCGATTGCGCGCTCGTCGTCGAGCCGAATGCGGAGCAACTCGCCGAAATCGCGCTGGCCGCCGCCGACAGCGCGCGCAGCCTCCTGATGGAAGATGCGCGCGTCGCGATGCTCTCGTTCTCGACGAGCGGCAGCGCACACCATGCAGCCGTCGACAAGGTTATCGATGCGACGCGGCGCGTGAAGGAAGCGCGCCCCGGCCTCGCCATCGACGGCGACGTGCAGCTCGATGCCGCGATCGTCGCGGAGATCGCGATGCGCAAGGTGCATCACTCGCAGATCGAAGGCCACGCGAATACGCTGATCTTCCCGAGTCTCGAAGCGGGCAACATCGGCTACAAGCTCGCGGAACGCATCGGCGGAGCGAAGGCCATCGGGCCCTTGCTGCAAGGGCTTGCCAAACCCGCCAACGATCTGTCGCGCGGCTGCAGCGCCGACGATATCTATCACGTGATCGCCGTGACCTGCGTGCAGGCGCAGGCCGCGCGGCATCAGACGGCGTGAGTGCGCATCATGGATACGCGAGCCGATACCGAAGCCTTCGTTCAACCTGAATCGACGGAAAGCGCGGCGCTCATCGACCACGCCGCGCGCACGGACACGCCTACGCTGCGCGCGTTCAGCGTGCTCGAACATCTCGTCGCGGCGAAGGGCGCGCTGTCGCTCGCGGAACTCGCGAACATCATCGGGCAGCCGAAGGCCTCGCTGCATCGCATGTTGCAATCGCTCGAAGCGGGCGGCTTCGTCGCGCGTGAGCCGGGACAAAAGAATGCGTACGTGATCGGCCCGCGCCTCGAACGGCTCGGCGTCGACGTGATGATGCACAGCGGCGCCAGGCGTCAGCGCCACGCGATTCTGGAGCGTCTCGTCGCCGATCTCGGCGAGACCTGCAATCTGAGCACGCTGCACGACACGCAGGTGCTCTATCTCGACCGCTGCGAATCGCCGTGGGCGCTGCGGCTCGAACTCAAGCCCGGCTCGCACGTGCCCGCGCATTGCAGCGCGAGCGGCAAACTGCTTCTTTCGACGATGCCGCGCGACGAACGCGCCGCGCTCATCCGCGCGATGCGGCTCGAACGCTTCACGCCCAATACCCTCGACGATCCGAACCTGCTCGAAGCGGAACTGGATCGCATCGCGCACAAGGGCATCGCCGTCGATAACGAGGAGTTCGTGCTGGGCATCGCGTGCGTCGCCGTGCCGGTGTTCGATTCGCGCGGCAAATGCATCGCGGCCATCGCCGTGCATGGTCCGGTGTCGCGCATGGCCTTGTCGCGCGCGCTGACCTTCGTGCCGCGTCTTCAGGAAGCCGCCGCCGATCTCACGGCGACCTTCTGACGCGCCGCAGCATCGATATTTCGGATGGCGAATCAATCTCAGGGACAACCCGAATCGCCCTCCTGTTTCTGAATCGGATTTCGCATTTTCCGTTTCACTTTCGCGAGCTTCCGCGCTTTTCTCTTGGCTTCCTTGCCCGCTTCTTCCACATTGAACGAAACGCAAACGAAACGATTCGTTCCAAAAGAAGACTTCAGGAGACAGGTGTCATGCAGCAGGAAGTCGATTACGTCATCGTCGGTGCGGGCTCAGCGGGTTGCGTGCTGGCCAACCGTCTGAGCGCCGACCCGTCCAACGTCGTCATGTTGCTCGAAGCGGGCGGCCCAGACAAGAGCCCGTGGATTCATATCCCCGTCGGCTACTTCAAGACGATGCACGATCCCGAGCTCGACTGGTGTTATCGCACCGAAGCGGACGATGCCGTCGCCGGACGCAGCATCGACTGGCCGCGCGGCAAGGTGCTCGGCGGCTCCAGCTCGCTCAACGGGCTGCTCTATGTGCGCGGCCAGCGTGAAGACTACGACCGCTGGGCCGAGCTCGGCAACGCCGGATGGAGTTATAGGGACGTGCTGCCCTACTTCAAGAAGTCGGAAGATCAGGAGCACGGCGCGAGCGAGTATCACGGCGCGGGCGGTCCCTTGAAGGTATCGGACCTGCGTTTGCGTCGCCCGATCGCGGATCACTTCATCGCGGCGGCGCAGGAGATCGGCATCCCGTTCAACACGGACTACAACGGCGCGACGCAGGAAGGCGTCGGCTATTTTCAGCAGACCGCTTTTAAGGGTCTTCGCTGGAGCACCGCGAAGGGCTTTCTCAAGCCGGTGCGCGATCGCCGCAATCTCATCGTGCAGACGCGTGCGCAGACCCGCAAGGTGCTGTTCAACGGCAAGGAAGCGACGGGCATCGAGTACGTGCATGAAGGCGTCGTGAAGACGGTTCGTGCGCGCGTCGAAGTGATTCTCGCGGCCGGCGCGATCGGCTCGCCGCAGATTCTGCAGAACTCGGGCGTCGGTCCCGCGAGGGTGCTGAACAACGCGGGCGTGCAGGTGAGACACGAGCTGCCCGGCGTCGGCCGCAATCTCCAGGATCATCTGCAAGTGCGGCTCGTCTTCAAGACGCGCGAGCGCACGCTCAACGACGAGGTCAACAATCCACTGAAGAAGGCGCTGATCGGCCTGCAATACGCGCTATCACGCACCGGGCCGCTCACGCTCGCGGCGAGTCAGGTCGCGATCTTCACGCGCTCGTCGCCGGACGTCGCGCGTCCCGACATCCAGTTTCACATGCAGCCCCTTTCCGCCGACAAACCCGGCCAGGGCGCGCATCCGTTCTCGGCGTTCACGTCGTCGGTGTGTCAGTTGCGGCCGCACAGCCGCGGCAGCGTCGAGATCCGCTCGAACGATCCGCTGAACTATCCGGCGATTCACGCGAACTATCTTTCCGACGAACGCGATCATCCCGTCGTGATCGGCGGCATCAAGGTGGCGCGCCGCATTGCCGCCGCGCCGTCGCTCGCGAAGCACATCGTGTCGGAGTTCATTCCCGGTTCGCAGTATCGGACGGATGCCGAGCTGCTCGATGTCGCGCGCAAGTTCAGTCAGTCGATCTATCACCCGGCGGGCACCTGCAAGATGGGCAGCGACGCGCTCGCGGTCGTCGACGAACGCCTGAAGCTGCGCGGCATCGGACGCCTGCGCGTGGTCGATGCGTCGATCATGCCGGAGCTGGTGTCGGGCAACACGAACGCTCCCGTCATCATGATCGCGGAGAAAGCCGCCTACATGATTCTCGAAGACCGGCGCTATCAGCACGTCGCGCGCGTGGAAGACGCACCCGAAGCAGTTGTGGCAAAACCCGTGGCCCACGCAGGCCAGAGAGACTGAGCACAAGTCTCACACACATCAGGAGACAACCATGAACGCACTGCCCCGAACCGATGGCAAGCAGATGAGAAAGGTCGTCGTCGCCAGCCTGATCGGCGCGACGATCGAGTGGTACGATTTTTTTCTATACGGCGTGGTCGCCGGCATCGTCTTCAACAAGCTGTATTTCCCGAACAGCGATCCGCTCATCTCGACGATGCTCGCCTACGGCACGTTCGCCGTCGGCTTTCTGAGCCGGCCATTGGGCGGCGTGATCTTCGGCCACTTCGGTGACCGCGTCGGCAGAAAGAGCATGCTCGTGATGACGCTGACGATCATGGGCGTCGCGACGGTATTGATCGGCATGGTGCCAACGTATGCGCAGATCGGCATCTGGGCGCCTTCGCTGCTGCTGTTTCTGCGCGTGCTGCAAGGCATCGGTCTCGGCGGCGAATGGGGCGGCGCGGTGCTGATGGCCTTCGAATACGCGCCCGAGAACAAGCGCGGCTTTTACGCGAGCATTCCGCAGATCGGCCTCGCGCTCGGGCTGTGTCTGTCGTCGGGTGTCGTCGCCGGCCTGTCGCTTACGCTGACCGATGCGCAGTTCCTTGCATGGGGCTGGCGCGTCGCGTTTTTCCTGTCGTTCGCGCTCGTGGTCATCGGCATGTATATCCGCCTGAACGTGATGGAAACGCCGGAATTCGCGCGCATCCAGAAGACGGGCAGCGAAGTGCGCATGCCTATCCTCGAAGTGATTTCGAAGTATCCCGGCAACACGATCGCGGGCATGGGCGCGCGTTTCATCGACGGCGTGTTCTTCAATGTGTTCGGCGTGTTCTCGATTTCTTATCTCACGGGGACGCTGCATCTGCAACGCACCGATGCGCTGCTCGGCGTGATGGTCGCCGCGTTCGTGATGATCTTCACGATTCCGTTCTTCGGGCGCCTTTCGGATCGCGTCGGACGTGCGCGCATCTACTTCTGGGGCTCGCTCGCGACGGGACTCTCCGCGTTCTTCGGCTTCTGGCTGATGAAGAACAGCGGCGGCAATACGATGCTCGCGTGGCTCGCGGTCGTGATTCCGCTGGGCGTCGTGTATGCATCGATCTATGGTCCGGAAGCTGCGCTCTTCTCCGAGCTCTTCGATGCGAAGGTGCGCTATTCGGGCATATCGTTCGTGTATCAGTTCTCGGGCATCTTCGCGAGCGGCATCAGCCCGATCGTCGCGACATGGCTCTTGCAGCGCAATGGCGGCGATCCGTGGATGATCGCGGGATATTGCCTCGCGGCGGGCATCATCAGCGCGCTGTCGGCGGCTTGGGTCGGGCTGAGGCAGCGTCGCGAGATGGCGTTTTCCGTGGGCTGATCCTTCTCGCGTGAACATCGACAGCCGCTGCGCCGGACCATCGGCGCGGCGGCTTTTTGTTGCACTGGCAAGCGGTGCAAGCCGCACGTAATATCTGGATATCACCAGAACATTTCGCAGGAGACATGCATGCCCACCCGCCCAGCCGCCACGCTTTGGGCGCAGCTTTTCGAACGTTCGCGGGTCTCGGGGATGAGCCTGCAGAACCAGATCCGTCAGATGATCGTCAATGCGATCCTGAGCGGTCATATCGCGCCCGATTCCGCGTTGCCTTCGAGCCGAGAACTCGCCGATCAGCTCAACGTGTCGCGCAATACCGTCGTGCTCGCGTATCAGCAACTCGTCGAAGAAGGCTATCTCGTGTCGCGCGAACGCAGCGGCCATTTCGTGAACCCGGCGACGGACGAATTGCAGCGCGGCTTCACCGCGACGGGCGTCGCCGACACGACAGCCATCGACGCACAGCAAGGTCATCCCGACTGGAGCGCACGCATCCGGCATGCGCCCTCGCATCAGCGCAATATCGTCAAGCCGTCGAACTGGCAGAGCTACGAATATCCCTTCATTTACGGGCAATTCGATACCGAACTGTTTCCGACGAGCGACTGGCGCGAGAGCTGCATGCACGGGCTGTCGGTGATGGAGATTCGCAACTGGGCGCCCGATCTGATCGAACGCGACGACGAGACGCTCGTCGAACAGATTCGCACGCGCGTGCTGCCGCGCCGCGGCGTGTTCGCGATGCCCGACGAGATCGTCGTCACGAACGGCTGTCAGCAGGCGCTGTATCTGATGGGCGATCTGCTTTGCGCGACGCAAACGAAAGTCGGCATGGAGAACCCCGGCTATCCCGATGCGCGCAATATCTTCCAGCATCACAACGCGCAGATCGTTCCGCTGGAGGTCGATGAAGACGGCGTCGTCATCGACGATGAAAGCGTGATCGCCCAGTGCGATTACGTGTATGTCACGCCGAGCCATCAATGCCCCACTACGGTGACGATGCCGATCGAGCGGCGGCGCAGGCTGCTGGATCTTTCGGTGAAGCACGATTTCATCGTCATCGAGGATGACTACGAGAGCGAGAACACGTTTTCCGGCACGCCGCATCCGGCGCTGAAGAGCCTCGATACGGCGGAACGCGTCGTGTATATCGGTTCGCTATCGAAGACGCTCGCGCCGGGCTTGCGACTCGGGTATATCGTCGCGCCGCGCACCTTGATACGCGAATTGCGCGCGCTGCGCCGATTGATGATCCGGCATCCGGCCGCATACATTCAGCGCGCCTTCGCGACTTTTCTCGCGCTCGGTCATCACGACACGCTGTTGCGCAAGCTCGGGCGCGTCTACAAGGAGCGCGCCGAAGTGCTGATGGATGCGCTCGCCACGCATCTGCCGGAGTTGCGCGCGTCGAAGGTGACGGGCGGCGCATCGTGCTGGGTCGAGGGTCCGCCGTGGCTCGACGCGACGCGCCTCGCGAAAGACGCGCAAGCGCTCGGCGTGCTGATCGAACCGGGCAGCGTGTTCTTCGCCGATCCCGCCGATGGTCAGCGATGCTTCCGCATGGGCTTTTCAGCGATACGCGCGGAGCTGATCGAGCCGGGCGTGCGGGCGCTGGCGCAGGTCGTGCAGCAGCGGCGCCCTTGAGCCTTCGCGCTTACTTCCACGGCGCCATCGCATGAAACACGCCGTCGCGCCGCACGAGCGCATGAAACAGCGCGGCCGCGAGATGCACGACGATCAACGCGAAGAAGCACAGCGCGAGAAAGCGATGCGCGTTCCAGAGCAGCGTGTGCAATGAATTGCTATGAGGCAGAAGCGACGGCAAGTGCCAGCCGCAGATCACGACAGGATAGTCCGCCGCCGACAGCATCCCGTAGCCGAGCAGCGGCAACGCAATCATCAGCGCATAAAAAGCGTAGTGCGAGAGATGCGCGGCGAGCTTCATCGGCTCGGGCATGTTGGCGGGCAGCGGCGGCGCACCGCGTGCGATCCGCACCGCGAGACGAATCAGCGCGAGCACGAGTATCGCGATGCCGAGCGGCTTGTGGATGGACACGAGCGTCAGGTAGTCCGGCTTCACCGTCGACACCATGCCGACGCCGATGAACAGCATCGCGAGAATGCATATCGCCATGATCCAGTGCAGGGCGCGTTGCAGCGGCGAGAACCGCTCGTTGATCGCGTTCATGGCTTGGCTCCTTGCGCGGGCGTGTGCGGGTAGTCCTTGTCCTCGGCGGTGCGTCGATTGAACGAGACGGAATAGGCGGCCGAGCGCGCGGCGGGGAATGGATCGTCGGACACGCGCATGCCGGATGGCAGCACGGTCGGGTCGAAGTTGATATCGCGGCACGCACCGTCGGGCTCGGGCTCGATGGCCTTGACGACGAGCGTGCCCACTTCCACCGTGTGCCGGTCTTCGGGCCACGCCTTGCTCGGGTCGGCGGTGGGATCGCCGGGATTGGCGACGGTGACGACCATCGCCCAGCGTTGCGGCCCGCCCTGCACGCGTTGCGTGATCTCGGCATCGAGGAAATTCGCGCCCTTCTGCTTCAGCTCGTCCGGTGTCAGGTTCTCGGGCTTTGCGGCGGGAATGAAGGACCAGCGCACCGTCTGATCCTGTCCTTCCGCATTCGTGAAGACGAAGCTGTTCAGGCTGTTGTAGCGTTCGTCCGCATACGAGGCCGTCCACGGCGCGCTGCCCGCCCAGGCGCCGAACGCGCCGATCTCCGGATGGGCGGCGGCGAACTTCTGCATCGACTCGGGGTCGTTCTTGTTCGCGAGCGCACGCTGCAGGTCGTAGAAGGCCTGTGGGGTCGCGACGGGGAAGAACGGAGCGTCGATCATCGCGGAGCGCCACTCGCTTGCATCGGGCATCACGATGCGCAGGCTCAGGCCGCGCACGCGGGCCATTGCGTCGGATGCTTTCGGGTCCGGCGTCGCGAGATTGAACCGGCCGGTGACGGGATACGTGCCCGGCATGAACATTTTCGCTTTGGAGAGCGCCGCGCCCGAACCGTTCGATTCGAAATCGCCGGTGAAGCAGATGCCCTTCGCGTGATTGCGCCTGAACCCCGGCACCGCGCCGCCGGGCGGCGCGAGGCTGCCGACGATCTTCGCCGGCGTGAGGCGATTCGGCGTGAGCCAGCCTCCCGTGTAGGCGAAGGCCGCGACCAGCACGACGACGACGGCCGCGATGAGGATCAGCGCGGGAAGGGGCGAACGGGGGGAAGCGGGTTTGTCAGCCATCGTAGTCTCTCGATCAACGATTCTGTTGCACGGTAATCTAGCAGCGTGAGGGGAATCGTGCCAGCAACGCGCAAAATTCGCAGATACCCCTGTTTATCTGGAGTTGCCCGCATGACGCAGAACATTTACGACGACCCGGATTTCTTTTCGGGTTATAGCCGGCTGAATCGATCGATTCACGGGCTCGATGGCGCGCCGGAATGGCCTGCGCTGCGCGCGCTCTTGCCGGAGATGCGCGGACTCCGCGTGCTCGATCTGGGATGCGGATATGGATGGTTCTGTAGATGGGCGGCCGAACATGGCGCGGCGCATGTGTCGGGTGTGGATGTGTCGGAGAAGATGCTCGAACGGGCCGGAGCGTTGAATGCGCATCCGGCGGTTGCGTATCGGCTCGGCGATCTCGAGAGCGTCGAACTAGGCGATTCGAGTTTCGATCTGGTCTATAGCTCGCTCGCGTTTCATTACATAGAGAATCTGCCGCGCCTGATGCTTGCGATTCATCGGGCGCTCGTGCCGGGCGGCAGGCTCGTTTTCTCGATTGAGCATCCGATTTATATGGCGCCGCGCAATCCCGCGTTCGATGTGGACCGCGATGGACGCAAGATTTGGCCGCTCGACGGTTATCAGAACGAAGGCGCACGCGTGACGAACTGGCTCGCGGAAGGCGTCGTGAAGCAGCATCGGACGATGGGGACGCTCGTCAATACGCTCATCGATTGCGGTTTTACGCTCAGACGGTTGATCGAGTGGGGACCGACGCAAGAGCAGGTCAGCAAGATGCCCGCGCTGGCGGAAGAGGTCGAGCGGCCGATGATGTTGCTTGTTGCGGTAGAGCGGTGAGGGGGCGGGGTTGAGGGGTGTGATACGGTATTAGGGGATTGGGGATTGGGTGTTAGCCGTTGCCGACGCCTGTCGATCCGAACCTAGCGGAGCTCAACGCTTCAGTCTGGATATTGCGAGTTGCTCGCGACGAGCCGCGGTTCCTCACTCGGCGGCCCTAGTCGTAGTCGCACGCGGACGAAGCGTCGTCGATCAGACTCATCGGCGACTTCATTGATCTGTTTCGCGTTCCGGTTGGCAGCGACTGACTTCGCCGTCGAAGCGGAATGATTCATGACAAACCGCGGTTTGCTATCCGACAGCCGGGAGCGTCCGCAGGCGGCGTACCAAGCAAGCTTGCGTCAGACAAATTCTTTGTGCTGACCATGATGGATACACTTTCGGTTGGATCGTCCACGGGCCCATATTGCTAGATGCTTTATACTGTATGTATACACATGCCTCGACTGCCGGCTGATTCAGCGAGCGAAAACCATGGCTAACGGAAAATTACTTCGACAACTCGTTCGAGCCGGCGTGGACGGTGATCAAGAAGCCTTCAGGCGGGCTTCCGAAGCTGTCATCGCTGAAGAGCGTGACAAGCAGCATCACCTGCTAGCAAATGACCTCGAGAAACTATTGTATGGACGGCCGACTCCGCTTCAATCGCTCTCCATAATAAATTTGGTGAAGGCAGTCCCGTCGGACAAGGAACGTGGCGTTGACCTCCTGGAGATGCGGCAACCTGTACGCCAACTCGAAGATCTCGTTACCGACAATGAGGTTCGGTCATCGATCGAACATTTGCTGCTAGAACACAACCGACAGGCAGCCCTTGAAACCTATGGTCTAGAGCCATCACGAAAAATACTCTTCTTTGGGCCACCTGGTTGCGGAAAGACGCTAACGGCAGAAGTAATCGCAACTGAGCTCGGTCTACCGCTGGCGATTATCCGGCTCGACGCTGTCATCTCGTCATACCTTGGTGAAACTGCCGCGAATCTGCGGAAAGTATTTGACTTTGTGTCCAGTCAGCCATTGGTTGCACTCTTCGATGAATTCGATGCTCTTGCTAAGGAGCGAGACGGCGATGGTGACCACGGCGAATTGCGACGTGTCGTTAACGCCGTTCTTCAAATGATTGACGATTATCGCGGCAGAAGCGTGCTTATTGCGGCCACGAACCATGAGGGATTGTTGGACTCTGCGATTTGGCGACGCTTCGATGAAACGCTTAAGTTTGGCAACCCGGATCCGTCTCAGATAGCGAAGCTTCTGCAGAATAAGCTTCGAGGAGTACGTCGCAACTTTGAGGCATCCGAATCTTCAATTGTTTCAAAATTCAAAGGAATGTCACACGCGGATATCGAGCGAGTCCTTCGCAGAGCTATTAAAGAGATGATCCTCCAGGGACGAGAATTCCTTGAGCAGACTCATCTAAACGCAGCGTTACGACGTGAAAATCGACAATCGCCTTCGTCCAAGCGTTGCGCAAAGTAAATTTTTTCAGCATCCTTGAGCGAACATTGAAGATAAGATCGCTGCGAGGGACTTTATGGCGTACGAACATCTTCGCGTGGTACGCGACGAACCGATTCATCTTAGAAAGAAGAGAGGATTCCCTCGCTTTCCGAAGCCAGCTGATCCGCGACAACACGGTGCTCAACTCGCGCGCAGTCTTGTCGAGTTAAAGGAGAGTCCTGCAGACTTCGGCTTTGATAGCCGCAGACTCATCCAGGTGAGTGTCGTCGAGGGCTTCCGACCTGAGGCACTAGAGGCCATTCTTGGTTTGACCGTCGTGAGCCAAGAGGGCAACTCGATCGCTCTGCTCTTCAGCACCGATGAGGCGCTCGAACAAGTGGATGCAAAACTCACCAAGCTTTCCAAAGATGGTCAGGTTACCCACGCAAACTTGCTGTTTGCGCTGAATGGCTTCAGTTCTTGGACGCCCGCTGATCGTACAGGAGCAGCCCTACAACAATTGGGGTTGCCCGACGACAACTCGTCAATCGTTGATGTCGAACTATGGCCGCTTGATCGCAGAGATGAACGCGAGCGTATGATTGCCGCCTTTGAAGAGTTGCTGCGAGAAAACGAGGTCGAACAGCTCGACTCTCTGAATCGAGAGAGTCTTGTTCTGTTTAAAATCCGCGTCTCTGCGCCCGCTCTTGCCGTCCTTCTAAGTTATCGAGACGTTCGCCTTATAGATCTGCCACCACGATTTGCATTTGGTCTCGAGTCGATACGACTCGACATCAACGCGCTTCCCCGCATCGATCCACCCGCTGATAATGCGCCCTCCGTATGCGTTCTCGACACCGGGCTCGCTGCGGGCCATCCATTGCTTGCGCCGGCTGTCGGAGACACCCAAAACTTCATAGTCGCCGGAGAAGACGCAAGCGATCACGATGGCCATGGCACTCGAGTAGCGGGTCTTGCGCTGTATGGGCGAGTTTTCGATCGCCTTCCCGATCAGTTTTTGCCGCGACTGAGGCTTTTTGCCGGGAAAGTGTTCGCGAATGACGGTCAGGACCAAACACGCTTTGTCGAAAAAGCAGTTGAAGATGCCGTCGCTTACTTCCACGATCATTATCGCTGCAAGGTGTTTTGTCTTTCCTATGGCGATGGGAACAAGGTCTATGACGGACGGCACGTCCGAGGTCTGGCCTACACGTTGGACCGCCTATCCCGAAAGCTTGGAGTTCTTTTTGTGGTGCCGACCGGAAATCAGTCTGCACTGCCAGACAACGCCCTGGAGGCGTTTCCAGCGTATCTGCATGCGGAGACGTTCAGACTCCTCGACCCAGCAACATCCCTAAACGCCATAACGGTTGGCGGGCTCGCCCAGTTTGAACTCGATCATCAAGCTCAACGATTCCCGGAGCGAATCGAGTCCTCACCATTGGCGAGACGCAATCAGCCTAGCCCGTTCACGCGGGTCGGCCCATCCATCGGGGGCGCGGTCAAACCGGATTTTGTCGCCGAAGCGGGCAATCTGGCATGGCACCACCTTCGACGAAACATTTCATCGCAGAGGTTGGGTGTCGTTTCGACATCAAGAGATTTTGCTGACGGGCGCTTGTTTGACGACGCCCCCGGAACGAGCTTTGCAGCGCCCCAGGTTGCACATTTGGCGGCGTCGCTCCTTCGCTTTGCGCCCGATGCTTCGTCCGACACGCTGCGGGCACTACTCGGCGTCCACGCGCGAGTTCCTGGAGAGTCCAGCACTCTCGTCCCAAACGACGCTGCACGGCTCGCTGTCGCGGGTTATGGACGCGTCGAGGACCAGCACCTCTTCGAGTCCCAGGATCATGTCGTCACTCTCGTAGGTAGCGACGCCATTGGCCTGGATCACCACCACTACTACGAGCTAGCCCTTCCCGAAGATTTTTGGGGTGGCCGAAATCGACCTCGAGAGATCTCCGTCGCGCTAGCCTATAGCCCCTTAGTTAAGACTACGCGAATTGCGTACCGAGCCGTAAAACTCAGCTTCAATGTCGTTGAGGCGGACAGTCTTGAGCAAGTGACTGGCTGGTTTAACACGAATCGAGTGGCCGCAGCCCGCAAACTAGCCGAGTCTACTTTCGCAAACATTAACGCGACGAGCCGCTCGAAGGGCACGCTGCAGTGTGCTACTTGGACCTACAGGCGTTCTGGGGCGCGCAAACTGTTCATCGTCGTCACGCGAAAGGACGAGCCCTGGAATCCTGAGCCAAATGTGCCGGAGCGGTACTCTCTTGCGGTCACATTCAGGGACCTAACCAATGCAGACGCGAACATCTATATCCAGGTACGACAGCGCCTGCGTCAGCGAGAGCGAGTCCGAAACACTCGGTGAGTGGAGCTTGTTTGGCCGCGTCCTTAGTCATCTTGCCTTCGAAGAAGGCGGATTTTCCCTTAAACGTGTAGACCAACTCACGGACGGGCTAACCCGCGACGCAAGCTTTGCCGAGCGAGCGTCCGTGGACGACTCGTAAGATGTGATGTTGCAAACTGAGCAATCGCATTTTTTCGCTTGGACCAGTCACGTCCAAATGTCACGGCCACATCCCGCGCATCGTTCGTTTTACCCAGTGAAACGAACCACGCGGTGCACTTCGTCGTCCTGCCAGATGAAGCGCACCGCATCGCCGGGGCGACGCTCAAAGGCATCGGCGACGATCGTATCGGCACTCATACGCGCCGTCACACAAGGCAAATCCCGTGGCTCCACGATCGTGACCGTCCGCTCGCCGAGTCTACCTCTGAGTATCAGCAGCGCGCTCGTCACGCAAGGCATCAGAAGCACGGCGGTGCAGATCAGACTCGTCCACCCAAAAACCTTGTACCAATCGGTTACCCCGCCTTCAAAACCCGCAACGCGACCGCCCCCGCCGCCTCGCTCTCCGCATTCTGCTTCGCCTCTCGCATCGACAGATAGCGCAGACAGCACACGCGCAGAAACGACGCGAAGTTGGTCGGCACCTCGCCGCGCAACGCGATCAGTTCGTCGTAGAGCTTGACGGCGAACTGGCTCGTCGTCAGATTCTCGCGCCCGGCGATTTCCTGTAGCACGTCCCAGAACAGATTTTCGAGCCGGACCGTCGTGATCACGCCATGAATGCGCAGCGAACGCGTGCGCGATTCATAGAGGATCGGGTCGGCGTTGATATACACCCCACACATGACGAAAGCCTCCACAAAACGGGCCGCCGCGCGCGCGCACGACGGCCAACTGAAAAAGCTACTCCGCTACGTGTCGACCGGCAATCGCGTCAAACCCTGCGCTGCTTCATCTGCCCGGCGATGTAATCCGCCTGCCGGATCGCCAGCGTGACGATCGTGAGCGTCGGGTTTTCCGCGGCGCCCGTCGTGAACTGGCTGCCATCGGAGATGAACAGGTTCGCCACTTCGTGCGTCTGGCCGTGCGAATTGCAGACGCCATCGCTGGCTTTCGCGCTCATGCGGGCCGTGCCGAGATTGTGCGTCGATGGATACGGCGGCACGAGATACGTCGCCTTCGCGCCCGCCGCTTCGTAGACCGCGCTGCCCTGCTTGTACGCGTGCTCGCGCATCGCTTCGTCGTTCGGATGATCGTCGAAGTGAACGTTCGGCACCGGCAGGCCGTACTGATCCTTCACGTCGGTATTGAGCGTGATGCGGTTCGATTCGCGCGGCATGTCCTCGCCGACGATCCACATGCCCGCCGTGTACTGATACTGATCCATCGCCGCCGCGAAGTTCGGTCCCCAGGAGCCCGGATCGAGAAACGCCGCGTAGAACGGCAGCCCGAGCGAAAGCGTCTCCAGGTGATAGCCGCCCGCGAAGCCGCGCTTCGGATCGAACACGGATTCGTCCTCGATGATGCCGGCCATCGTCGTGCCCTTGTACATCTCGACCTTGTCGTTGAACACGCCATAGACCGAGCCTGTGGTGTGCCGCATGTAGTTGCGGCCCACCTGGCCCGAGCCGTTCGCGAGGCCATCGGGGAATTTGCTCGAATGCGAGTTGAGCAACAGGCGCGGCGTCTCGATCGCATTGCCCGCCACGGCGACGACGCGCGCCTTCTGCCGCTGCAGCTTGCCGTCCTTGTCGTAGTAGACGACGCCTGTCGCCTTGCCGCGCGCATCGTGCTCGATCTTGACGACATGCGACTGCGGGCGCAGCTCCATGCGGCCCGTCGCCTGCGCGCGCGGCAGCTCGGTGTAGAGCGTCGACCACTTCGCGCCCGTGCGGCAGCCCTGAAAGCAGAAACCGCGCTGGAAGCAGTGCGTGCGATCGTCGCGCACCGTGCTGTTGATCGCCATGTGGCCGGTGTTGCACTCCTTGTAGCCGAGCTTCGTTGCGCCCGCCGACATGACCTTGAAGTTGTTGTTCCCCGGCAGTCCCGGATTGCCGTTCGTGCGCGTCACGCCCATCTTCTTCTCGGCGCGGTCATAGTAAGGATCGAGTTCCGCGCGCGTGACCGGCCAGTCGAGCAGATTGGCGTCCTGCACGTCGCCGTAGGTCGTCTTCGCCTTGAACTCGTGCGGCTGGATGCGCAGGCTCGCGCCCGCCCAGTGAACGGTGGTCCCGCCTACCGTCTTGCAGATCCATGCGGGCAGGTTCGGAAAGTCCTTCGCGACGCGCCAGTTACCCGACGTCGTGCGATTGTCGAGCCACGAGAGCTGCTTGAACGCGCTCCACTCTTCCGTCGCGAAATCACCCTGCGTGTGCATCGCGCCCGCTTCGAGCACGACCACGTCGACGCCCTTCTGCGCGAGTTCGTTGGCGAGCGTCCCGCCACCCGCCCCGGATCCGATGATCACCACGACGTGATCGTCGGTGTGTCTGAACTGCACCTTGTTGTCCGTATACATGTCTGTCTCCGTTTTCCGTCGGATCGCTCGAATGGGTTAGCTGTCTTTCGGAATCGGGCCGCTGTCGGCCGCGGGCGGATCGGGCAGCCACGTCAGGTTATTGAAGCCCTGATAGAGATAGCCGCCATCGCCCTTCGACGCCCCATAGCCGAAGTGCTCGTAGGCCAGCGAATTGCTGTACAGGGAAACCACGGCCGTGCTGCGAACCGTGCTGAAGAACGGCGTGCCCGCGAGCGCGGCGACGTCCTGCGCCTTGTCGTTCGCGCCGCGCTTCGTCCAGTCGGAGCCGGCTTTCGCATCGAGTTGCGCAACGCCGTCGGCGAGTTGTTGACGCACTGCGGGATCGGCTTTCGCCTTGGCATCGAGATCCTTGACGACGAGCGCGTAGACGGCGTCATCGAGCGTCGCGTGCGGATAGATCTGCCGGGTCACTTGCAGCAGCACCTCGCCCTGATGCGTGCTGAGCCCCTGCATCTCGAGCGCCCAGACGCGGCTAGGCGCGAGACTCGCGAAAATCGACGTCGCGGCGATCGTCCCGACCAGCACGCCGGTGCCGCGCAGGAATTCGCGTCGTGTCAGTGCGATCTTCGGCGGGGCGGCGGCGATTTCATCGTGATCGTGATCGTGATCGTGATGATGTCCAGCATCGTGCGCGCGCCGCTGCGCGACGATCGGAATGATCGTGTCTCGCATGTCTCTCTCCTTGTGGGGTGCTGCAACAACTTTTGTATGTGGTCCCGCGGTGCCGCCGTGACTACTCGTAATGCCCGTGACGCTCCAGCACTTCGATCTTGTAACCGTCCGGATCCTGAATGAAGAAATATCGCGCGATCAGCGAGCCGTCGTCGTTCTTGAACTCGCGCACGTCGTTGGGCGTAAGCCCCAGTCCGATGAGACGCTCGCGCTCCGCCTTCACATCCGGCACGCTCACCGCGACATGGCCGTAGCCGTCGCCATGCGTATAAGGCTCGGCGCGTCCCTTGTTCCAGGTGAGTTCGAGCTCGGCGTGGGTTTCATCGTTGCGGAGATAAGCGAGCGTGAAGTCCGGAAAATCCAGCCGATGCGCAACGCCGAGATTGAAAGCCTTCTGATAGAAATCGAGCGAGCGTTGCAGATCCTGCACGCGAATCATCGTGTGAATGAGTTTCGACATGAGCGCCTCCTCCTCGTGAGACAAGTGTAGGAAGCGGCGCGCGCAAAGGGTAATGGCGGGTTAAATCGGGCAGTAGGCGTTTCCCCGAGGCGCACGCGCGCCGGCCGGGGAAATCGAGCCGCTACGGCAGCATCCAGGTTCGCGCGAAGTCATCGAAACGCGCGACTTCTTCGGCTCGCCACTGCGCGCTTCGCCCCAGCTCTTCCGCGATGATCCGGGCGACTTCCGGCGCGGCGTCGCGGGCGGCGGCGGCATCGAGAAACAGCGCGCGATTGCGCCGCGCCAGCACATCCTCGACACAGCGCGCGAGTTCGGCCCGAACCGCGAAGCGCGTCTGCGCCTCGGTCAGCCCGCTGGCCTTCACGAGCACGTTATGCGCGCCGGGCAGACGTTCGATCGCGGCGGCATCGGAACCGTAATGGCCGTGCTGCTCCGCCGTCGCGCCATGCAGCGGCAACGACGCCGTGCGGCATGGCGCCTCCGGCAACAGCCGCTTCGCGACGGCCAGATCGATGACCTGCTGCGCCATCAGGCGATACGTCGTCCACTTGCCGCCCGTCACGGTGATCATGCCCGTCGCGTTCATTTCGATCGTATGCTCGCGCGAGAGCGCCGCCGTCGATGCGTTCGAGTCGGCCTTCACGAGCGGACGAAGGCCGGCCCATACGCTAAGTACATCATCGCGCGTAGGCTTCACGGACAGATAATCCGACGCCGTCGCGAGAATGAAGTCGATGTCCTCGTCGCTCGCGCGCGGGTCGAGCGGCAAGTCCTGACGCGGCGTATCCGTCGTGCCGACGATCGTGTGGCCGTGCCACGGCACCATGAAAAGCACGCGTCCGTCTTTCGTCTTCGGCACGAGAATCGCGTCGTTGCTTTGCAGGAAGCGGCCCGGCAACGTGAGATGAACGCCCTGGCTCGGCGCCACGATCGGGCGCACGCCGGGCTCGGCCATCGCGCGGATCGAATCGACCCAGACGCCTGTTGCGTTGACGAGGCAGCGCGCGCCGACGTCGAGGCTATCGCCCGTTTCGACATCCGTCACCGACACGCGATGATGCCCCGCCGCGCGATCGAAACCGATGCCGCGCACGGCCGCATTGTTCAGCGCGAGCCCGCCGAGATCGAACAGCGTGCGCATCAGCGCGATGGCGAGACGCGCGTCGTCGAACTGGCCGTCGCAGTAGAGCGTGCCGCCGCGCAGCGCGTGACCGTCGAGGGAATCGGCGAGCATCGGCGATATCGCCCGCGTTTCCCCGAGGCTCAGGCTGCGGCTCGCGCCGAGGTTCGACGCGCCCGCGAGCCAGTCGTACATCTTCAGTCCCGCGCCGTAGATCAGCTTGTCGCCGAAGCGATACGCCGGAACGACGAAGCCGAGCGCATGCACGAGATGCGGCGCGTTGCGCGCGAGCAGGCCGCGCTCGCGCAGCGCCTCGCGAACGAGCGGGATGTTGCCCTGCGCGAGATAACGCACGCCGCCATGAACGAGCTTCGTCGCCTTGCTCGACGTGCCCTTGGCGAAGTCGCGCGCCTCGAGCAGCAAGGTCCGGTAACCGCGCGATGCCGCATCGACGGCCGTGCCGAGACCGCTCGCGCCGCCGCCGATCACGACGACATCGAATACGGGCGTTTTGTCGAGTTCGCGCAGCAGCGATGCGCGGTCGGAAGGCTTGGTGTCTGTCACTTGTCGTTGTGTTCGCAAGCCTGGCGCTTGGTCGAGTCGATCGGCGTGCCGTCCTTGTGCACGAAGCGGCCATCGGCGTTGGCGCTCATCATGTCGATATCGGAACAGGTCGTGAGGTCCTCATACACGCGGCTGCCGACTTCCAGATACACGGCCACCGTATCCGACCGATTGATCATGTGATGGCCGTTGCCCGTGCCCTTCGGAAACGCCGCGCAATCGCCCGCGCGCAAGGTCGTTTCGCCTTCGTCCTCGATCAGCACCAGTTCGCCTTCGAGGACATGAACGAACTCATCCTCGTGCGAATGCCAGTGACGCTGGCTCGACCATCCGCCCGGCGGCAGATGCATCAGATTCACGCCGAAATCACCGAGACCGCCCGCATCGCCGAGACGCTGGCGGGTGCGATCGGCGCACGGCGCATCGAAGGGCGGCGGATATCCCGAGCCTTTTATCCGCGGCACGGCGGCGAGATCGATCTTCGGCATGGCAAGCCTATGTGTTGGCGATCAGCAGTTCTTCGGCATTGTTCGGCGGACGCAGGCCGTCGGTTCTGTTCGCGAAGTATCGCTGTGTCAGGTCCTCGGCCGAAACGTGTCGCGCGTCCTTGAAGCCCGCATCGTGAGCCAGCGCCTTGATTTGAGCCGGCGTGAAGAAGCTGATGAACGGCGTGCCGCTCGCACGCGCGCCCTTCTCCGCCATCTCCAGACCCGGACGCACGTCGGGGTCCGCGAGTTCGATCGGCAGCAGGAAGGTCATCGCGAAGGTCGATCCCGATGCAAAGCCCGCGACTTCGCGCAACGTGGCGGCGTTCGCTTCCTTCGTGAGATACATGCTGACGCCCGTCGATACGACGATTGCGGGCCTGCTCTCATCGAAACCGTTCTGCACGAGCTTCTCGCGCCACGATTCTCCCGCTTCGAAATCCACGGGCACGAAATGCAGCCGCTCCGGCACGCCGTAGCCGAGTTCGATCAGACGACGACGCTTCCACGCCTGCGGTCCCGGCGGATCGACTTCGAAAATATTCAGTCGCGCGGCGATCTCCGGCCGGCGTTGCGCGAAGCTGTCGAGACCCGCGCCGAGAATGACGTACTGCGCGACATTGCGATCGAGCGCTTCCGTGACGAGATCTTCGATGAAGCGCGCACGCGCCACGATCGACGCGCGAAAAGGCCGCGTGAACTGCGGGTTCATGTCGCCGCGTTCGCGCCAGTTCGCATCGGGCGCGAGCAGTTCGAGGCCGATGGTGTCTTTCAGGACATGCGGCGGCGCATCGGCTTCGGCGTGCAGCGCGCGCCACATCGCGACGCGTGCGGCGGTGCTGTCGGGCGCCTCGTTGATGTTGTCGTTCATGGTTCAGCGTTCGATCGGATCGATGAGGTTGTAAGCACAGAATGTCTCACACTTCGACGGCGTCGTCTCGACCACTACAATCGGTACTTTCGCTGCACACGAACAAGGACGCGAATATGGCGCAGGCGCCGCGCATCGACCGGAATGAAGCAAGCAGCACGCGGAACGAACGCCGCTGGCTCACCATCGGCGGACCCATCCTCTTTCTGCTCCTCTGGTCCGCGGGATTTCCGATTGCGAAGACCGGCCTGCACTACGCGTCGCCGCTGACGTTTCTATCGATACGCTTTGCGTTGAGCGTCGGCGTGCTGCTCGCCGTATGCGCGATCAAGCGGCCGCGATGGCCGAGCAATGCGCGCGCGTGGCTGCATCTCGGCGTCGTCGGCTTTCTCGTGCAGGTCATGTACTTCGGGCTCAGCTATCTGTCGATGACGGCGGGCATCGCGACCTCCGTGCTCGCGTTGATCGTGTCCCTGCAGCCGATTCTCGTCGGCGTGCTCGCGCCGAAGTTCGTCGGCGAACGAATCGGCGTGCGACGCTGGATCGGCCTGCTGCTCGGGCTCGCGGGCGCGGCGGGCGTGATCGCCGCGCGCGGGCCGCTGCATGCGGATTCGCTCGGACCGGTGCTGCTCGCGATCGGCGCGCTCATCGGCATCACGGGCGCGATGCTGTACGAGAAGCGGCTCGGCACGGCGCAGGATCCGATCACGTCGAACCTCGTGCAATACAGCGTCGGCTTCGTGTTCTGCGCGCCGATGGCGCTCGCCTTCGAGCACACGCAAGTACAATGGACGCCCACGTTCATCGCGACGCTCGCCTATCTCGTGATCGGCAATTCGCTGATCGAGATCACGCTGCTGCTCGCGATGACCCGCGCGGGCAAGGTATCGCAAGTGGCGTCGCTGTTCTTCTTCATCCCGCCCGCGGCGGCCGTGCTGTCTTACTTCTTCCTCGGCGAAGTGCTGCCGGCAGCCGCATGGTGGGCGATGGGCGTCGCGGTGCTCGGCGTCGCGATTGCGACGTGGACGCCGCGCAAGTGAGCGCTCAATGCGAATGCTTCGGCACTTCCGCGCCACGGCAGCCGACGAGAAAGTCGAAGTCGCAACCTTCGTCGGCTTGCAGCACATGCTCCACATATAGCTTGCGATAGCCGCTGCGATCCTCGGGAATCTCGCTCTTCGCCGCAAGCCACGCATCGAGACGCGTGCGGATTTCATCGTCGTCGATATCGATGCGCAGCACGCCCTTGTCGCAATCGAGTTCGATCCAGTCGCCATCGCGCACGATCGCGAGCGGCCCGCCCGCGCGCGCCTCGGGCGCGACGTGCAGCACCACCGTGCCATACGCCGTGCCGCTCATGCGCGCATCCGATACGCGCACCATGTCCGTCACGCCTTGCGCCAGCAGCTTCGGCGGCAGGCCCATGTTGCCGACCTCGGCCATGCCCGGATAACCCTTCGGCCCGCAGTTCTTCATCACGAGCACGGAGTCCGCCGTGACATCGAGATCGGGATCGGCGATGCGCTGCTTGTAGTCGTCGAAATTCTCGAAGACGACCGCGCGGCCCCGATGCTTCAGAAGCGCGGCCGTCGCCGCCGATGGCTTCAGCACCGCGCCGTTCGGCGCGAGATTGCCGCGCAGCACGCACAATCCGCCATCCGCGACGAGCGGCTTTTCGATCGGCCGGATCACTTCGTCGTTGTAGAGCGGCGCTTCCTTCACGTTCTCCCAGAGCGTGCGGCCGTTCGCGGTGAGCGCATCGGGATGCGGAATCAGGTTCGCTTCGCCAAGACGCCTCAACACCGCGGGCAAACCGCCCGCGTAGTAAAACTCTTCCATCAGGAAGCGCCCCGAAGGTTGCAGATCGACGAGCGTCGGCGTGCCGCGGCCGATGCGCGTCCAGTCGTCGAGTTCGAGCTTCACACCGATGCGCCCCGCGATCGCCTTCAGGTGAATCGCGGCATTCGTCGAGCCGCCGATCGCCGCATTCGCGCGGATCGCATTCTCGAACGCCTCGCGCGTGAGCAGCTTCGAGAGACGCAAATCTTCCAGCGCCATCTCGACGATGCGCATGCCCGACAGATGCGCGAGCACATAACGCCGCGAATCGACGGCCGGAATCGCCGCATTGTGCGGCAGCGTGACGCCGAGCGCTTCAGCCATGCACGCCATCGTCGATGCGGTGCCCATCGTGTTGCAGGTGCCCGTCGAGCGCGACATGCCCGCTTCCGCCGACATGAATTCGTGGATCGAAATCTTGCCCGCCTTGACCTGCTCGCTCAGTTGCCACACAACCGTGCCCGAGCCGATGTCGCGGCCGTGGTGCTTGCCGTTCAACATCGGGCCGCCGGAAACGACGATCGCGGGCACGTCGCAGCTCGCCGCGCCCATCAGGAGCGCGGGCGTCGTCTTGTCGCAACCGACGAGCAGCACGACCGCATCGACGGGATTGCCGCGTATCGCTTCCTCGACGTCCATGCTCGCGAGATTGCGCGTGAACATCGCGGTGGGCCGCAGGTTCGATTCGCCGTTCGAGAACACCGGAAACTCGACGGGAAAGCCGCCGGCCTCATACACCCCGCGCTTCACGTGCTCGGCGATCTTGCGAAAGTGCGAGTTGCATGGCGTTAGTTCGGACCACGTATTACATATGCCGATGATCGGCTTGCCCGCGAACTCGTGATCCGGAATGCCCTGGTTTTTCATCCAGCTCCGGTACATGAAGCCGTTCTTGTCGGCGGTGCCGAACCACGCGGCCGAGCGGAGCTTGGTTTTGGGGGCGCTCATGGCTGTGCTCACTCTGCGAGAAAGTTGTATAAATAGCATGACTATATCGATGACACGCACCGGGAAAACGCTAATCGCAACGTCAAAACAGTCTGCATATAGTTTGTCTATTGAAGTCGGCGCGCGGGCTTCGCAGATCCCAATTACTAGTTCAAACACGCCGCGCTTTCGAATCGCCCTCTCGCACACTGCTCGCATCGTCTTCCGCAACACTGCCGTCTTTCATTCATGAAAGCGGCCTGCGGTCGACATGCCGTGGAACCCAGTATCTGAACGTGATCGACGATGAGTCGACCCATCGACCAACGAAGAAGAGAACGGAGGAAGACATGGCGCAAGATCGGGATGACGACGCAAAAGACAGCAGCCTCATCAGCGCGGGCCGGCGCGGCATCATGCAGGGCGCGGGCCTCGGTGCGGCGCTGTCGCTGCTCGGCGGCGTGACAGGTGGCGGCGGGCTGATCTCGAGCGCGCAGGCGGCCGAAGCGGCGTTCCCGCAGCACAAGAAATGGAAGATCGTGTTCGTCAATCATGTGACGACGAATCCGTTTTTCGTGCCGACGCAGTACGGCATTCAGGACGCATGCGCCATGTTCGGCATGGACTATCAGTGGACTGGCTCGGCCACGTCCGATGCGGGCGAAATGGTGCGCGCGGTGAATTCCGCGATCGCCGCGAAAGCCGATGCCATCGCGGTACCGATCGTCGATCCGAACGCATTCGACAAGCCCATTCAGGCCGCGCTCGACGCCGGCATTCCCGTGTTCGCTTACAACGCCGACGCGCCGCGCGGCAAGAGCAATCCGCGGCTCGCGTATATCGGGCAGGATCTGTATTTGTCGGGCTATCAGATGGGCGAGCGCATCGCGAGCATGATCGACAGCGGCATGGTCGCGCTCTTCATCGCGACGCCGGGGCAATTGAACATCCAGCCGCGTCTCGACGGCGCAAGCGATGCGATCAAGAAGTCCGGCAAGAAGATCGACATTCAGACCGTCGCGACCGGCGCGACCGTCAACGAAGAACTCTCGAAGATCAAGTCGTTCTATCTCGGCCATCAGGATCTGAAAGGCATGTTCGCCGTGGACGCGGGCAGCACGCAGGGCGTCGCGCAGGTGATGAAGGAATCGAATCTGCCGTCGAAGGGCGTGCACGGCGGCGGCTTCGACCTGTTGCCGCAGACCATCCAGCTCATTCACGAAGGCTTCCTCGATTTCACCATCGACCAGCAGCCTTATGTGCAGGGCTTCTATACGGTGATGGAAGCGTTCGTGTTCCTCGCGTCGGGCGGGCTCGTCGGGCCGGCCAACATCAACACGGGTCTCAAGTTCGTGACGAAGGATACGGTCGAGCCTTATCTCAACACCTCGACGCGTTATGAAGGCAAGACCACCAAGCCGCAAATCGTGCCGATGAAAGGCGCGATCAAGTCCTGATGAACACGGTGAACGAACCTCGTAAAGCAACCACGCCCGCGCAGACTGCCAGTCCGCGCGGTGCGTGGGCGTCGCATTGGGCGCCCGAGTTGCGCATCCTGCTCGTCGCCGTGCTGCTTGCCGCGTATTTCCAGTTCGTCAATCACGACTTCCTGCTCAGCAACGCGAGCCTCGTCAATCTCTCGCAGTACGTTGCGCCGGTCGCGATCATCGCGTTCGGCGAGATCATGCTGATGATCGGCGGCGACATCGATCTCTCGGCGGGCATGGTGTTCGCGTTCGCGCCGTTCATGATGGTGTTCGCGAACGATGCGGGCGCGCCGATGTGGCTCGCGGTGATCGCGGGGCTCATCGCGGCCGCGATCATCGGCTTCGTGAACGGGGCGGTAACGGTCTTTTTGCGCCTGCCTTCGTTCGTGACGACGCTCGGCACGCTCTTTCTGATCAACGGCATCACGCTGACCGTTTCACGCGGCACGCCCGCCGCGACGCCGGGCTCGCCCGCGTTCGCCGCCGTGATGGGCGCGTGGGGCTATAGCGAGATCATCTGGACCGTGGCGATCGCGTTCGTCATGCATGTGCTGTTGCGGCATACGCGCTGGGGTCTGCACACGCAGGCGGCCGGCGCGAACGCGCTCGGCGCGAGCGAGGCAGGCATCCACGTGAACCGGCTTCGGCTCGGCAACTTCGTGATCGCCGCCGTGCTCGCGGGCTTCACCGGCATCCTCGAAAGCTTCCGCATCACGTCGATCGATCCGCAAGCGGGCGGCAATCAGATCATGTTTCTCGCGGTCGCCGCTGCCGTGATCGGCGGCACGCCGTTGACGGGCGGCTCGGGCACGATCGTGGGCGGCCTGCTCGGCGCGGCGGTGCTCGGCATTCTGAGCGACGGCTTCACGCTGATCGGCATCAACGCGTTCACGTTCAACATCATTCTCGGGGCTGCGATTCTCGCGGCGATGATCTTCAATATTCACGTCGGACGCATCCGCCGCAAGGGAGCACGGTGATGGCAGAACCGCTAACGGCTCCCGCCGCATCCGCCGATCTCGCGCTGCGCGGCGACAACCTCGTCAAGCGCTTCGGCGCGGTCACCGCGCTCGACGGCGTGTCGCTTTCGCTCGGCAAAGGCGAGATTCTCGGCATTCTCGGCGACAACGGCGCGGGCAAGTCGACGCTCGTGAAGATTCTCACGGGCTTTCATCAGCAGACGAGCGGCACGCTCTCCGTGCACGGCGAGGAGACGCTGCTCAAGTCCGTCGATCATGCGCGCGCGCTCGGCATCGAATGCGTGTATCAGGATCTCGCGCTCGCGAATTCGCTGTCGATCTATCACAACATGTTCCTCAATCGCGAGATCGTGCGGGGCGGGCCTGCCCGTCTGTTGCGTCTCGTCGATCACAAGCAGATGCGCGAGCGCGCGGCGCAATGCCTGGAGGATATCGGCGTGCATGTGCCTTCCGTCGATCTGCCTGTCGAGCGCTTGTCGGGCGGTCAGCGTCAGGCCATCGCGGTTGCGCGCGCGGTGCATTCGAACGCGAGAATCCTGCTGCTCGACGAACCCCTCGCCGCGATGGGTGCGCGCGAGGCCGCGCTCATCATCGATCTCGTGATGCGCCTGAAGGAGAAAGGCGGACTCTCGATCATCATGATCATGCACAACTATGCGCAGACGCTCGATATCGCGGATCGCATCATGTTGATGCAGCGCGGGCGCGTTACTTACGAGCAGCGCAGCGCGAATACGTCGGTCGCGGAGTTGATGGATATCGTGAGGCGGGAATATCGGGCGATGCGCGCGACGACCGCTGGTTAGACGCCGCGCGCGCCGCATCATGGACTACCGCAACCCCAAGCAACGCAAGAGCATGCACGGACGCATCGTGCAGGAACTCGGCATGCGGATCGTGAGCGGCGGCATCAAGCCGGGCGAGCGTCTGCCCGCCGAGCCCACGCTGTGCGAAAGCTATGGCGTGAGCCGCCCGGTGCTGCGCGAGGCGACGCGCGTGCTGGTCGCGAAGGGGCTCGTCGTGTCGAAGCCGCGCGTGGGCAGCGTCGTGCGCCCGCGCGACGAGTGGCACATGCTCGACCCCGACGTGCTCGTGTGGACCATCAGTCATCTTCCCGAAGGCGAGTTCTTCCGCTCGCTGATGACGGTGCGCCAGATCATCGAACCCGCCGCCGCCGCGCTCGCGGCCATCTCCGCCACCGACGAGGACATCGCGCATATCGGCGCTGCGTATGAGCGCATGGAAGGCGCGCAAACCGCCGCCGATCTGCTCGATCCGGATCTGGCTTTTCATCGCGCGATCATGACGGCGACGCATAACGACATGCTCGCGTATATCGGCAACATGCTGTCGCTCGCGCTCAGCGAATCGATCAAGCTCACGAGCCGTCATCCGAACACGCACGCGCTGTCGCTGCCGCGTCACAAGGCGATCTTCACCGCGATCGCGAACCGCGATGCGCTCGCGGCGCGTCAGGCGAGCGTCGTGCAGCTCGACAATGCGCGCGCCGACGCCACGTCGATCCTCGGCGGCGCGGCGCTCGAACCGGATCGGCCGCTTTCGGGCTAAAAATTTCCGATTCCGCGCGGCCGTAGCGTTCGCTTCTTGCGAAACGCGTTCAAGTCTCGTCCATCCCCGCCGTAAACCCTATTGAGACCGGCTTCGACGCGGTCTCCTCTTCGCCCCCCGCTTCCGGCAGCACCCTCCTCCGGGCGGCTCATCGGGGCTATTAGACGAGCATTCCACCATTCCTGCGTCCGACGCGGGATGAAGGTCCGTCATCGGTCCGTCCGCGTTCGCCCGGACGACTCGCGGAACGTGCGCCTACTTCGTGGACATGGATATTGACCATTTAGTAGTGCGTATCTGACATGACGAACTTCGTTCAATCCGGCATTCCGGCTTCGCCCTTCATTCGATGCAAGGCCGTCGCGCTCGCTGCTGCAGCAAGCGTGCTGCTTGCGGCATGCGGCGGCGGTGGCGGCGGCGGCCCTGCTTCATCCTCGGACGCCTCGCGCAGCGGCGCTTCGGCCGTGTCTGTTCCGGCGACGGATCTTCCGGCCTCGGGCACAGGGACATCGAAGCTCACGACGAGTCCTCCTTCCGCCAACGGCGCCACCGAAAGCATCGCTCCGGTGAGCGGCGCGTCGTCGCCCGCCGTCAGCGCGCCCGATCCGGCCTCGAACGCCGGCAATACCACGACGCCGCTTCCGACCGTCCGGCCCTTCTACGGCGTGAACGGTCACAACAACGAGGGCGGCGCCTACGATCTCTCCAGCTTCGCGCTGCAGCTTTCGCAGTTGCAGGACCTGGGCGCAAAGCTGTATCGCAACGAGGTGTATAGCCAGGGCACCGCGAACAAGCTCGCGGGCGTCGCTCAACTGATGGCGGCCGGCGGCGTCACCGTGTATCCGGTGATGCTCATGGGCATCGATACCTTCAACAACGAAACCGAAGGCTACAACGCGGGCTTCGCACTCGGACAGCAGACGGCGACCTCGCGCCATTACCCGTACTACGAAGTCACGAACGAGATGGAAGCGGAACTGCTCATCGGCAATGTGGATGGCGTTTATCCGCAGCAGTTCGATGTCGTGAAGTTCAGAATCCTGCGCGGCGTGATTCGCGGGATGATCGCGGGCATCAAGTCGGTGGACGCGTCGGGCAAGATCATCATGGGCGGCGGCACGTGGCTGCACTACGGCTTCCAGAAGATGCTCGCGGCCGGCATGGAGCCGGACGGCAGCATCGGGCATGCGGTTGTCGACTGGGATATCACCGCGTGGCACTGGTACTCCGAGCAGGGCGATATCACCAACGCTTGCGGCGGCACGGGCTGCCATAACGTGCTCGCCGAACTCAAGTCGCTCGGCAAGCCGATCTGGATCAACGAGTTCGGCGTGCGCCCGAACTACGGCACCGATCAGCAGATCGCGGCGTATCTCGTCGGCAACCGCATGATGGCGCAGTTCGTCGCGCTTGCATCGACATACGATATCGAATCGATCCAGAGCTACGAGCTATACGACGATCCGATAGGCGGAGAAGGCGCGTTCGGCTTGCTCAAGAACGATGGCTTCACGCAAAAGCCCGCCTACGCCGCATACAAGAGCTTCGTCGCGGCGCATCCTTTGTGATGTCCGTGGCTTCGATCATCACGCGGCCATTCTCGATGCGGATCGGAATCCGCCTGAGGCTCGCGCCGAGACAGGGGCCATCGACGCACATACCGTCTTCGAAGCGAAACATCGCGCTGTGATGCGCGCACATCAGCAGTCCGCCTTCGTAAGTCCAGAAGGCATCCGGTTCGTAGTTGAGCGGGATCGAGAAGTGCGGGCACACGTTGCGATACGCCCACGCCTCGCCGCCGCGACGCAGCACGAGAACCGATGGCGCGGCTTCGAGGCCGCCGCCGTCGGGCACGTCGTGGAGCGCGCAGACATCGTTCGATGTGGAATGGCTCACGCTCGTCCTCGCGGGATCAGCACGAAATCGCGCGCCGCGTCGTACCCGCCGTCCTTGCTCACATACTCCATGACGAGCGAGGGCTTCACGCCGAACACCGCATCGGAGTGCACGTAGGGATCGTCGGACGAATAGAGCGCGGTCGTCAATGACTCGTAGCCGGGCGCGTCGATGCGAAAGTGAATATGCGCGGGACGCATCGGATGGCGGCCCGTCGCGAGCAGCATTTGGCCGACGGGTCCGTCTGTCGGAATCGGATAGCTCGTCGGCTTGATCGAATGAAATGCGTACGCGCCATCCGCATTCGTGCGAAAGCGCCCGCGCAGATTGCCTTCGGGCTGATCCGGGTCCTGGCCTTCATACATGCCGTTCGGCGCGGTCTGCCAGACTTCGATCAGCGCATCGGCGACGGGCTTTCCGTTCACATCGCTGACGACGCCATGAAAGAACACCGGCTCGCCATCGCTTTGCGCGATGTTCGCGCCGAACGCCGATTCCTTCACGCCATCGCGATAGAACGGGCCGAGCAGGCTGCTCTCGGTCGCGCCTTCGTCGTGATGCTGGTTGATGTCGTCGAGCACGATCGAAAGCCCCAGCGTGTCCGACAGCAGGATGAACTCCTGCCGGATGCCGTCGCACTTCTTGCCCGTGGCCGTCAGGAACTCGATGCCTCGCCGCCATTCGTCGTGCGTGAGGTTCACTTCGCGCGCGAACGCGTGCAGATGGCGCACGAGCGCGGTGACGATTTCTTTCGTGCGCGCGTCGGCGCACTGACCGAAGGCTTGCGTGACGTTTTGCGTGAGTGACTCGTTCATGGTCGTCGTCCTTCGTAGGCCGCTTCCAGCAATGCGCGCAGCGGTGCGTGCTCGATCGGCCGCGGGTTCCAGTACGGGCTTTTCAACGCGACATCGACGGCGATATCGATATCGCTTTCCTTCATGCCGATGTCCTTCAGCGCAGTCGGCGCGCCGTTCACGCGCGCGAGTTCGAATGCGCCGATGGCGGCATCGTCCGAGCCGAGCGCGCGAGCGATGCGCTTCATTGCGTCGGGAGCGGCATCGCGGTTATAGGCGAGCGCGTGCGGCAGCACGATGGTATGCGTCTCCGCGTGCGGCAGATTGAACGTGCCGCCGAGCGTATGGCACAGCTTGTGATGCAGCGACATGCCCACGCTGCCCAGCACCGCGCCGCACAGCCACGCACCGTAGAGGCAATCGCTGCGGGCATCGAGATCGTCCGGCTTCGCGACGACCTTACCGATGCCCTGCGCGAGCGCGCGAATGCCTTCTTCCGCCATCAGGCTTACGACGGGATTCGCGTCTTGCGCATAAAGCCCTTCGGCGGCGTGCGCGATCGCGTTGATGCCGCTCGTCACCGAAAGCGACGCGGGCAGCGACACCGTGAGTTGTGGATCGTAGATCACGGTCTTCGGCAGCACGCGCATGTCGCGGCCAGTCTTCTTCAGGCCCGCTTCGGTGAGGCCGTAGATGGGCGTCATTTCCGAGCCGGCATATGTGGTCGGCACGGCGAGTATCGGCAGCGACGATGTCAACGCGATCGCCTTGCCGAGACCCGTCGTCGAGCCGCCGCCGATGGCGATCGCGCAATCCGCGCCGATGCGCTCCGCGTACTCGCGCGCCTCGCGCGCCGTTTCGACCGGCACATGCATCACCGCTTTCGCGAACACGCCGGCCGCGCGATGTCCGATGCGTTCCGCGAGCGCTTCGGCCTGATCGCGCTGCGGCGGCGTCGAGAGGATGAGCGCGCGCTGCGCGCCCAGAAGCTCGATCTCGCGCTCGACATGTTCGATGCTCCCCGCGCCGAACACCACGCGAGACGGCATGCCCTGATAGATGAACGATTGCATGATTCCCGATGCGCTCAGCGCGGATAGTAAGGCGGAATATTGGCGTCGACATTCACCCATACCGACTTCGCCTGAGTATATTCGCGCATCACCTCGAAGCCCATCTCGCGGCCATAACCGCTCGCGCCGACGCCGCCGAAGGGCGATCCCGGACTCACGCGCTTGTAGCAGTTGATCCACACCATGCCGCTCTTCAGTTGCCGCGCGAAGAGATGCGCGCGTTGCAGATCGCGCGTCCAGAGGCCCGCGCCGAGGCCGTATTCGGTGCCGTTGGCGATCGCGAGCGCTTCTTCATCGCTCTTGAACGTGCTGACCGCAACGAACGGGCCAAACACTTCTTCCTGCGCGACGCGATCGGTCGGCTTCGCCTGCACGATGGTCGGCTCGACATAGCACCCGTTCGCAAGCGCCGCGGCGTCCGGCGCCTTGCCGCCCGCGAGCACGCGTCCGCCCTGCTCGCGCGCGACATCGACATAGGACAGCACGCGGTCGCGATGCATCTGCGATGTGAGCGGGCCCATTTCCGTCGACGGATCGAGCGGATCGCCGATACGGATCGAGCGCGCCAGCGACGTGAAGCGCTCCAGCAGGTCATCGGCGATCGACTCATGCACGATCAGCCGCGATGCCGCGATGCACGCCTGTCCCTGGTTATGGAAGATGCCGAACGCGGAGCCTTGCACGACGGCATCGATGTTGGCGTCGGCGAAGACGACGTTCGCGCCCTTGCCGCCGAGTTCCAGTTGCACCTTCTTCAGATTGCCGCTCGATGCCTGCACGATCTTGCGGCCCACCGCCGTCGATCCGGTGAACGCGACCTTGCCGATCTCCGGATGCTCCGCGATATATTGCCCCGCAACGTGCCCGAGCCCCGGCAGCACATTGACGACGCCCGCCGGAAAGCCGACTTCGGCCATCAGTTCGGCGATGGCGAGACTCGACAAGGGCGTGAGTTCAGCCGGCTTCATCACGACGCAATTGCCCGCCGCGAGCGCGGGCGCCATCTTCCAGCTCGTGAACATCAGCGGAAAATTCCACGGCACCACTTGTCCGACGATACCCACCGGCTCGCGCGTCAGATAGTTGAGAAAGCCCGCTTCGACCGGAATCACCGAACCTTCGAACTTGTCCGCCATGCCGCCGAAGTAGCGGAACGTTGCCGCCGTGCGCGGCACGTCGAGATTGAGCGTGTCGCGGATCGGATGGCCCGTGTCCATCGATTCGAGACGCGCGAGTGCATCGGCGTTGGCTTCGATGGCGTCGGCGAGTTTCAGCAGCAGGCGTCCGCGATCGGCGGCCGCCATGTTGCTCCACTTAGGAAACGCTTTTTTCGCGGCTTCTACTGCGCGATCGACGTCCTCGCGGCCGGCCATCGAGACTTGCGCGATCTCGCTGTTGTCGTGCGGATTCAGGGTCGCGAGCGTTTCGCCGGAAAGGGCGGGCACGAAGCGGCCATCGATGAAGAGTTGCGTTTGCATGTCTTGCTCGTGTCGAAAATTGAAGACGAAACATTCCCGCGACGCCCGATGAAGGCGCCGGCGTGTCGAAGAGGAACGCAGAAAGTGTTTAAAGCGCGACCGGATACGGCGGCAGTTCGCCGCTCTCATAACGCTTGGGCAGATCGGGCGTCGCGTTCTCCCAGACGAGCAGCATCGAGCGCTTCTGCGAATAGCCCTTGTGGCGGATGTCGGCGGGCATCGCGGCGATATCGCCGGCGTTCATCGTGATGCGCGCGCGCGGCTCGCCGGTGTCCTTGTCGGCCACGTCCCAGATGATCTGATCCGACAGTTGCAGGAACCACTCGACGCGATCGTTGCCATGAAAGACCGGCAGCACGAATTCCTCGGTGGTCGGGCAAAAGAGGCTTTGCTTGCACACCGACGTGACCGACGGATTCCACGTGACGTCCGAGCGCGACAGATACTTGAACAGACTGAACGCGTGCAACTGACCTTCGAATCCAGGCTCGGCGTGAATCTCCGGCTCGTCCTGCGATACGTCCGCGAACTGGCGATTCACCGGGAAGTCGTCGCGCAGCGGCGAGTCGCCTTCGAGGCCGGGCATGCGCTTGGTCGCAATACGCGTGCGATCGATCGCCGCGATGTTGTCGCCGTGCTTCGCGCCGAATGCCGAGCCGGTTTCCTCGGGCGCGGCGAACGGATCGAAGCCTTCGTTGACCCAGTCCTTCAGGATCGCCTTGAAGGTCGCCATGATGATCGGCGTTTCGAACTGCTGCGTGTAATCGACGCCCGCCTCGCGGAAGCTCGCGTTGTACGCACCGGCGTACATGTCGACCTTGCCGTAGTGATTGCGCGTGCCGATCACCTCGTCGAAATTGACCCAGCCGTAGAAGAAGCCCCATGCGACGTCGCGCATCATCGCGCGCAGGAAGTCGTCGGCGTGCATCTGATGCGAGCGCGTCTGTCCTTGCGCCGGCCATTTCACGGTAACGAAGTAGGCGTCGCGGCTGAATTCGAAATCGCCGAGCTTGAAGGTGCGGTAGCCGGTGTTGGCATCGGGGTCGGTCGCGACGACGCTTTGAAGGAATGCTGCGTGATCCATGATGGTGTGCTCCGGATGTTTGAAAGACGTTGGCGTATGCGTGTTCACTGAATGCAGATCTCGGCCCACTTCTCGACCGATGCCGAACCGATGATGGTCTGCACGAGCAGCACGCCAGTCTTTCGCGCTTCGAAGCGATACGCCGCGCCCGCGGGCAGCAATGCCTGATGACCGCGACGCAGACGCACGAAGCCCATCTTCTGGCCCGAAGGTTCGCCCTCGAGCTTCACCGTGCCTTCGACGCCTTCGCTGACCAGCGCGCCATCTGAAGGCTTGATGAAGTGCACGTCGATTTCGCCATCGAGCGCGACCACGAATTCATCGTGCGATGCGCTGAACCACGACGACACGCCTTCCGCGCGCAAGGTTTCGATCACGTATTTGAGGTTCTTGCCGACGACCACTTTTTCGTAGGGCGCGGCGTGGCTCGCGACTTCGAACACGTTGGACATCACGTAGTGCGAGGCCTTGCCCTTGATGACTTCGATGGTGCCCTTGCGATAGTTATCGAGGCTGCCGAGTTGTGTCTGTTGCATGTCTGTCTCCATGTCTGCGTTCACGTTCGCGGTGTCGCGCTGGAATCAAGATTAGGGCCGCGAGCGGCGGGAGGCAATGAATCGAGGTTCGCGTTTGCCGAACGATGCGTCCTCGATCGTGGCCCTAGGGAAAGTACTTACTTCTGCGCCTGCTTATCCGCGAGCCACGGATAGCGCTGCGTGTCCGCGCCTTCGTAGTCGGGATCGAGATAGATGAAGCAGCGCTGGATCTTGAAGTCGCGGATTTCGAATACGTCCGTCCAGCGGCCCGCGTGCGTGACGCCCGCGCGCCACTCGACGCCGCTCTTCGTCGCGCCGTAGCTCGTGCCTTCGACGACCACCGTATCGCCCTGCTGGATCACGTTCAGATACGCGAGGTCGTGCTTGAACTTCGCGACGACGGAACCGAGGTCCGCGAAAAGCTGTTCGAAGGCCGCGCGGCCTGTCGCGATGCCCCACTTCGGGAAATAGACTTCGGCGTTGTCGTCGAAGAGATCGAAAAATGGTGCGCCGCGATCTAGCCTGCGCAGATATTCGAGCGCGATGGTCTTGCGCTGTTCGTCGGTCATGGTGATGGGATTCATGCTTTCGTCTCCAGTTGTCCAGTTCAATGCAGCGTGCGCAGATAAGCGATGATCTTCTGGCGACGCGCTTCATCGCCTTCGAAATAGGTCATCGCGTTGCCGGGTGCGACGGATTGCGTATCGGTGAGCCACGCATCGAGCAGCTTGTCGTCCCAGACCTTGCCCGATGCGGCCGCCTTCATGCCCGCCGAATACTTGAAGCTCGGGTCGGACGCCATCGGCTTGCCGACGATCCCGAAGAGATTCGGCCCTTGCCCGTTCGGCTCGCCCTTGCCGAAGGTGTGGCATACGGCGCAATTGTTCGTCGTGAGCTTCTTGCCGAGCGCGACGGGGTCTTGCTGTGCATGCGCCGTTGCGCTGACGAGCGCGAGCATCGTCAATACATTAGTCATCCGAATCATGATTGAGCTCCGCTGGCGGATTGCGCCGCACGATAAGCAAATGCGAGGATTGGTCCGAGCGTGCCGCCGCCCGCCCAGTAAGCCCGCGCGGACGCCGACGCGACGCAATTGCCGACGCCGTACAGGCCCTTGATCGGCTGGCCGCGTGTATCGAGCACCTGTCCGTGCGAATTGGTTTTCGGGCCGCCCTTGGTGTCGAGATTGCCCGCCACGATCAGCGCCGCGTAGTACGGCCCTTTCGCGCTCAGCGGATACATCGTCTCGTTCTTCTGATCCGCTTTCTTCGATACGGTCCCGTTGAACAGCTTCTCGACGATGCGCTCTCCGCGATGAAAGTCCTGATCCACGCCCGTCTTCGCGAAGCCGTTGAAGCGTTTGATCGTCGCGTCGAGATTGCGCACGAAGTCGTCCGAGAGATCGGCGTTGCCGAGCGCGCTCTTGTACTTCGCCATGCGTTCGCGAATCGCGTTCGCCAGTTCCGCGAGCGTATTGCCGCGCAGCACGTGACGATCGTTCGAACCCTTCGGCACGATGAGACTGCCGTAGTCATCGCTCGCGCAATGGTCCTGCGCCTGCTGGTCCCAGATCGAAATGAGCGTGAGATTCGGATACTCGCCCTTCGCGCCGTCCCATTCGGAAAACGTCGCGCAGACCTCGTTGTATGCGAGCTTTTCGTTGACGACGCGCTTGCCGTACTTGTTCACGTAGAGCATCGAATCGCCGGTCGGCGTGAAGATGCCGGAGAGCGAGCCGTCTTTCGCGATGGCCTTGTCGAGCGAGATCGGCGCCATCCACGAGTAGTTCATGTTGCGCAGCTGCACGTCGAGCGCGCTCGAAATGCGCACGAAATCGCCTTCGTTGGTGGGCGCGGCGCAGCCGCCATACACCGCGCCATGCAGGAAGTTCTTGCGCAATTCGGGATCGTGCGTGAAGCCGCCGGTCGCGAACACCACCGCCTTTTTGGCGCGCACACGAAAGAGCTCGCCCTCTTCCGTCAGCGATTCGACGCCGATCACCGCACCCGATTCATCGACGAGCACCTTCTGCACGCGATAACCCGTCTTGATGTCGATGCCATCGCGCCGTGCGGCCGCGCTCATCGTGCGGATCGCGACGCGCCCGCCATCGGACATGCTCGGCAAGCCGTCTTTCGGAAACAGCACGCGGCCGCGCGGCGCCTTGTCTTCCGGCAGTTCGGCCCAGTAATCCGGCACCGCCGCTTCATGCCGATACGGCAGCGCGCCCTTGCTAGCGAGCAGTTCCGCTGCCGGCGATGCGCTGTCGTAGATTGCCTCGCACATCTCGTACTCCCAGTCCGAGAGGCCGAGCTTCGGCAACGAAGGATCGTATTGCTCGGGCCGCGACAGGCGCGCGACATAGCGCATGTAATCGGCCTTTGGATCGGCGATGCCCGCGCGGCGCATCGGCTCGTTGTTCGGCACCCAGTACCAGAACGCGGCCTTCGCAGCCGTGCCGCCGACGCTGCCGGCCTTCTCCAGAATCACGACGCGGTTGCCGAGCCAGCGCGAGAACAGCGCGCACGGCAGGCCGCCGCCACCGCCGCCGCACACGACGACGTCGTATTCCGCATCGAATCTGGTCTCGCTCGCGGCCCGCGCGGTCAGCGACACCGCGCCGAATGCGGCCGCCGCCGTTCCGGCGCTCGCGGCCTTGATGAAGTTGCGCCGCGATGCGGCGGGAAGCTTGTTCGTGTCACTCATGTTCGTCTCCATCGTTTGAATGTGCTCACCAGTAGTGCCACGCCTGCACGAGAATTCCGTTGGTGAGCGTGGTGTTGCGCCCCGAAACCGAGTGCTGGTACTGGACGGAAAGCTGGTCGTACATCTTCTGGTGCAGGAACGGCAGGCTGTTCGGCTTGAACTGGAACAGGACGCCCAGTCCCACGGTCGTTTCGCGGCTCGCGCTGTTCGAGAGCGGCATCGACGCGGTCTGGTTGAACGTGCCGCCGCTCGTCTGGTAATCGAGACCGACGAACGGAATCGCGAAGGGGTTATCCGGCGGGGAGATGCTGTAGCCGACGCGCAGGTTCAGATGAAACGTGTTGCCCGGACTCAGGTCGTCCTGACCCGAACGCAGCGTGCGTCCGCGCAAAATGCCGCCGAGCAGCAGATCGACGTTCACATGCCCGTACCAGTCGTCGTAGAAGACGGATGGCCAGAACGACCACGTATTCGTCGATACGGCGTTCTGTCCGATCGGCACCTGCACGTAGGCCTGAAAACCGAGCGTCGTCGCGGGCGCGGGGTTGTACCAGACAAGACCGCCGATGAGCGGATCGCCGATGCCGCTCGCGGAAAACTGCGAGCCCTGCGTGCGAATCTCGGGCAGCGTGATGCTCGCGTTGAAGCCGACATGCGGCAGCGACGGCACTTTCCAGTAGTGAATGAACGTCGAGAGGCCTACGAACGTATTCGTGCCAGGACCCGCGACCTGATTGCCGTGCGAATCGAATGCGCGGTTGTCGTGATTCCATTCGAGGTTCTGGCCGAAGGAATCGTACGTGCCTTCGAAGTCGCTGCTGAACTGCCAGGTCTGCGGGCGGTCCGTCGCGAAGGGAATGCCCGAAGCGTGCGCCGTCATCGAGCAAACCGCGCCAAGCAGGGCGAGTGCGCAAGTGCTCCGCCTTCGAATCGTCTTTCGTTTGTGCCGCTTTTGCATCGTCGTCTCCGTCGTTCGTGTCGTATGAGCGAACGTTACGAAGACGCGGCGCGCCGGTCTTTCAGGTTTTGCGGATTACAGATTCCGGGCGGCTTGCTGACGGATCCGGGTTTACACCGGGACGCAAAGCGCGCACGCGGCGTTCGCGAACGGCGACCCATCGCGCGTGCAAGGGCTTCCCGCGCGCATCTATACTCGCGTGAACAGCGGCGTCCGATGGTCAATGGCAAGCCGCGAAAAACACGGAGACACCATCATGAGCGCCATCGCCGCGCCCGCCCGCATCGACCGCTTCAGCGCCGTCAAAGGCGTTCCCGGACTCGAATACTGCATCTCGGGCCCGCGCCCCTATTCGCTGGAGCTGAGCAATTCGTCGGACATGATCTGCCTTTTGCTCGGCACGATCGTCTCCGATACGCGCTACGACGACGGCCCCGCAGCGCCCTTCACGTTTCGCGCCGAAACGGCCGCCTATCATCCGCGCGGCGGCAGCATGCGCATCGATGCGCACGACGTGCGGCATGGCTTCATCGCGTTTCGTTATGCGGATGCGTTCGTGAATCGCCTCGCGGATCGCAGCACGGAGCCATTGCGCCGCGCGGGCAGCCGCAGCAATCTCGGCGCCGATTCCATCCGGCATCTCGTGCGCTATGCGCGCCAGAAAGCGCCCGGCGAATCGGGCAAGGTCGATCCGTGGGAGCTGCAATGCGTCGCCACGCTCGCGTGGATCGAAACGACGCGGCATCTCGAACGCGCGTCGCGCGAGCGCAAATCCGCGCTGACGGACGCCGGATTCGCCACGCTCGAAACGTATGTCGCGGATAACATCGACCAGAGTCTTTCCTGCGCCGATATCGCCGCTGAACTCGAACTGCCCGTGCGCGCCGTCTTCAATGGCGTGAAGGCGCGCACCGGTTATTCGCTGTATCGGTATGTGCTGGAAAAGCGCATCGGCGCTGCTGCGCGCATGCTGCGTTCGGGCGATGCACCGCTCGTCGATGTCGCCGCCGCGTGCGGATTCTCGTCGCAGCAACACATGACGGCGCTCTTTTCCGAGCGTCTCGGCACGACGCCGCTGCGTTACCGGAACGGCGCGGCGTAGCGACGAAAACAGGAGGAAGCATGGACCTCTTCATGTCGATGGAGGCCTTCGTCCGCGCAGCCGAAGCGCAGAGCTTCGCGAGCGCGGCGCGTCAGCTCGGCGTGGCGAAATCGGTCGTCACGTCGCGCGTGAAGCAACTCGAAGAGCATTTCGGCGTCGCGCTGTTTCATCGCTCGACGCGTGCGGTGAGGTTGTCGGAAGTCGGCGAAACGTACTATCGCGATTGCCTGCTGCTCGTCTCGAAGGTGGGCGAACTGTCGGGCCGCGCGAGCGAGCAGACGCAATCGCTGTCGGGCACGCTCAATGTTCATGTGCTGCCTGGCTTCGCGCTCGGGCATTTTTCTCAGGCGCTGATCGCGTTTCGCGAGGCGCATCCGCGCATCGAGTTCGTCGTGACGGTGAACGATCGCGTGATCGATCCCGTGCAGGAAGGCTTCGATCTCGCGCTGCAGATCTATCCGCCCGCGTCGAATCTGCTCGTCGAACGCAAGCTCTTTCCGGTGCGCGGCGTGTTGTGCGCGACGCCCGCGTATCTGAAGGAAGAGCCTGTCATTGAGACGCCGCTCGATTTGCTGCGTCACGATTTCGCGCGTTACGCGCACTATCCGTGGGGCGACAACTGGCCGCTCATGAAGGGCAACGAGTGTTATGAGATCGCGCTCAACGCCGTGTTGAAAACGAACAGCGTGCATTTGCTGCTCGAATTCGCGCGCGCGGGCGCGGGTGTCGTCTATCTGCCGACGATGGTCGCCGCAAGCGATCTGCTCGAACGCCGCCTCGTGCGCGTGCTGCCCGACTACGCGGCGCCGCCGCTGTGGTTGAGCGCGGTATATCCGACATCGCATCGCTCGACGACGAAGGTGAAGGCCTTCGTCGATTTCCTGCGCGAGCGCTATCTGAGCGAGCCGCAATGGGACAAGGCGCTCGGCATTTCGCCGCCCGACGATGAAGAGCGCAACGTCGACGAAGAACTGGGCGATGTGTGAAGCGTCGCTAAAGGATGTAAAGCCAAGCTAGCAATGTGACGATCGAGAAGAGCGTCGTCATCGAAATGACCGCGCCAACGACGCTTTTCTCGACGTCGTATTCCGAGGCAAGCACGTAAGCGCTCTTTGCAGTCGGGACGGCGGCGCAGACGACCGCGGCGATGGTCGCGGTGTGGCCGAGTCCGCTCGCGATGCACAGGACGTACACGACAAGCGGCACGATCGCGAGTTTGAGCACGGTCAGAAGCGCATAGAGATTCACGCGCCCGCGCAACTCGCCGAAGCTCAGATCGAGACCGATCGCGAAGAGCGCGCACGGCGTCAGCGCTTCGCCGAGTATTGTGAGAAACGACGCGACCGGCGCGGGCAGCGTCAATCCGCCGATCGACCACAGCAATCCGCAGATCGTCGCGAGAATCACGGGATTGGTCGCGATCTGGCGAACGAGCGCTGTCACGTCGATCTTGCGCGACGCATCGAGACGGCCGATTTCGATCAGCACGACGAGCACGGGAAACATGATCGCGCCGACGAAGACGGTCGCGACCGCCGCCGCGAGCACACCGGGTTTGCCGTAGAGCGTCTTCAGGATCGGCAACGCGACGAAGCCCGTATTGGTCATCGACACGGCGGCGGCGAGCATCGCGCTCGCGGCAAGACTCGCACCGCGTGCGATTCGCGCGACGAGCAGCACGGCCGCGAAGCAGATCATGGAGCCACCGCCGAACGCGGCGAGAAAGCGCCATTCGAGCAGCGAGTGCAGCGATTCGTCGGCGATGGTCAGGAACACCAGCGCGGGCATCGCGACATAGTAGGCGAAGCGCATCAGCGACGGCGCCAGCGCATGCGGCATGTAGCCCGAGACGCGCGCCAGCCATCCCGTCAGGATGATGGCGAAGATCGGAAGAATCATGCCGGCAAGATGCATGGCGGGCTCCGATGTAGGTGAAGCGCCCGAGCACGATGGCCCGTTTCTGAATGCGCACCATTATCGGAGAAAAGCGTCGCGCGACTCGCCATCTTGCGCAAGTCGCGCGAGGGCGAACTTCAGTGGCCGCTCAAGAGCGTGCGCGCCTCGTCGCTCGAAAGAACGCCCCGTCCCTTGCGATTCGCGGCGCTCGCGGCATACACGTCCTTGCGCGCATGCGTGATGCCGAGCGGCGCGAAACCGTCGGCAGGATTGAACGCGAGCTGGCTGATGCGCGCTTCCTCGTCGATCGACGGCGGCGCATCGATTTCGAGCTCGCCTATCATGACCACGTCCGACTTCCATGCGACGGATGCATCGTTCACCGGCGTCGTGGCTTCGTCGATGAAGAATTGCAGGCCGAGCTGCCACATCACCGGACGTTGCTCCAGGCGATTGAATATGTCGGCGCGCAGATAGTTATCGCCATGACGCTCGGCATTCGTTCCGGCAGGCGTCGACGGGTGCGGGTGAAGCGAGTATTTGATCGCGGCCCGCCCGAGCTGCACGACCGATCCCCAGTAGTGTTCGGTCGCCACGCTGCCGACGTGATGCACCTTGGTTTCCTTGAAGAGGATCGCCAGAATGCGCGCGCCCTCGACGGGCCCGAGCCGCGCCATCATCATCTCCCGCAAGCCCTGCGCGATGCCGCTGACCGTTCCCTCGGCAAGCAACGCGACGATGATATCGGCCACCGCCATGAATTGCGCCGCATCGCGGGCATGCGAGCGCCCGCCTTCGTTCGTCATCAGCAGATCGGTTTCGACGCCCTCCCGCGTGAAAAACTTCAGCGCGATACCGCGAACATCGGATGACGTATCAGCCTGCGGGCACGGCTGTCCGTTGGAGATGCGGCACGCGACGCGATACGTGGCCGGCCCCGCCGATGCGAACGGTCCGAAGCGTGCGGCCTCGGGGATTTCGTCTGCAATGCGAAGCGTGCCGAACGCACCGAGCAGTTGCTTCTGATGCTGTGCGCGGTCGATCAGCCCGTTCAGGCCCGTGTGGCTGCTGGCGGCGAGCTTCGTCTGCTGCGTGCCGATCGCCGTCACTAGCATGGCGAGCGTGGTCGCATCGTCGAGCTTGTCGGACCAGCCGGTGCCGTCGCTGATTGATTGAGTGAAGCTCATGATTCACCTCCGTTCGCGCTTCGATTGAAAGCGCGCATTTAAAGTCTAGTTGCGTTATCTCACTCGCGACCCGGCATCGCGCCGGCAGCGAGACTGCCATCGGCGCGTGCGGCGAAGTAGCGGTAGATATCGTCGATATGATTCTCGATCAGCGGATTGCCGCGGTAGGCAGGCATGCCCATTTGCGGATTGCCGTCGAGAATCGCGGCGATGAAGCGCTCGCGGCTCTGCGTGCGCGCAAAGCCGACGATCGACGGCGCGGCGAGTCCCTCGTGATCCTTGCCGTGACAACGCGCGCAGTCGGCGACACGCACCGCGCGCCAGCCATCGGCGAGCGCGGCGTCGGGACCTTGCGTCTGCGCATGCGCGGACAGCGACGCGCCGACCATGCACGCAATCAAGCACAAAATCGAGGGTCGCGTCACGAGGACCGCTCAATGTTTGCGATCGGCCAGCCGGCCGACGTATTTCCAGCCCTGATCGCGCATCCATACATAGGTGAAACCCGTCGGGCCGTCGATGAAGACGGTCATCGGACGCTCGCTGGCGGACGCTTCCTTTTGCGGTTCCGCCGACGCTTGTGTAATGCGCGCTTCCGTGGGCTTGAGACGGGCGTCGCGATCGTCGAGCCGCCAGCCGTCTTCATCGGCGTATATCAGGCGCGATGTTCCACCCGACGGCGTCTGAACGGTGAGCGTGAGCGGACCGCCGTCGACGGCGATGAGGCGTGCATCGGCATCGTCCGTGCCGTTCGCGGCGAGGCTCGTTTCGCATGTCGCGCCGAACGCCGCCAGGGTGATCGCGAGGAACATCGCGTACTTCGTCAGATGGGATCTCATTTCGGTACCTCCTTGCTGGCCGCGTCACGGCGGCTGTCCAGATGGGCTCATGCATAGAGAACGAACGTGGCCTCGACGAATGTGAAGCCAGGAAATCCGCGAGCGTCGGCAATAACTGAGCGTCGCGCATGCCGCGCGTTCTGCCGCTTCGCCGCAGATGGGAGTTTGTCGTGTGGAGAACCCACGCGTGGCCGATGAGTGGCCGTCTTGTGATGGGCTCTACTATCGACCGAACGATCGTCGGGAAAAACCACGCATCGGGAGGGGCGGCACCCCGCCATCGGGGGACTGCGAAATGGACGGGAACGGACTGAAGGAAGAAGTGAGATCGAAGGCGTCCCCGCCGCCTTCGATATGTCGCTACGGAAACTCTGCCTTATTGACCACTATAGATATTGCAGCTCAGTCCCGGCGTGCAGAGCTGAGTCGTGCTGCCCGTCCAGGCATCGCGCGACGCGCTGCCCGACTTGCTCGTCGACATCGCTCCGCCGTAGCTCGAATCGCTCGTTGCGGTGCTGCTGTCTTGCGCGCTTTGCTGCGCGGCGCTGCCCTGTGCCGGCGACATCTGCATGTCTTGCGCCTGGGCGACAGTGCTCATCGCGAAGATGCCAGCTGCCGTTGCTGCCAATAAATAATTTGCTCTCATCGCCATCACCTCTCGAATCATTAATCAATTGAGGACTGCAAGCTTGCGACGAGCTTGCGGGCACACATGCACGGACCCGGTCGGGCGCGAGGACGGTGCGCCTTCCAGGCTTCTGATCGAACTTGAGGGTTGGGGCCTGTAGGCTCCGAAGAAGCGCGTGGCTTGTAGCACGCACTCCTTACCCTATACCGTGGATCGGAAAAGTAAATTCCCGATCGAAGGGCTCCTTTGCACTCGCGCGTGACGAGCTCTTTGCGAACGAGCTTGCTTTAAGCGGGCTGCGATATCGCTCGATGTCCGGAACTTTCGGGGAGCATGCATTTCGAAGCGGACTTCCAGTTTTGCTATATTGGTTTTCCCTCTCGTGAGTTTCTGGCAATGCGTGTCGGCCGACCTGTCAAACCGCTTCCCCATCCGAACTGCGACTACTGCGGCGCGCCCGCGACGTTGACGCGCGCGGGTGACGAAGCCTATCCGTATCGCGACGATCACGGCCCGCTTTGGATGTGCGCCGATTGTCAGGCGTGGATCGGCATCTTTCCGCGCAGCACGCGCAATGTCCCGCTCGGCCGTCTCGCCGATGCGCGATTGCGCGATCTGAAAGTGAAACTACATGCGGCGCTCGAACCGCTCGTGCAGGCCAAGGTCCGGCGCGACGGCTGCAATGTTTTCGAGGCGCGGTCCAAGGGAATGAAGTGGCTCGCGCAGACGATCGGCGTCGAGCCCGACAAGTGCAGCATCCACACGCTCGACGCCGATCAGTGCGAGCGCGCGATTGCGGTCGTCGAACATTTCGCACAGGAACGCGGTCAGCACCCTTCAGATTCGGCGATCGATGAACGTTAACCTGAGAAGGTCAACCATCGATGCTCGCATGTCACGCACTCTTCCCTTCCAGCGCTCGCCTCAGGCGACGCGCGCGCGGCTCAGCAAGGCGCAGCTGCTTCCCATTCCGCGCGCGGTGGCAGACGAGCTCGCGCTCGCGGCCCATATGTCGCTGACGGCCTTGCGTTCAGGCTCGCCGGATATCGCGCCCGCGCAGCACATCACCGAGGCGATGTATCTCGCCAAGTTCCTCGCGGAAGCGGGCCACGGCGACTTCTCTCACGACGAACTGCTTCGCGCGGATCAGACGATGGCCGCCGTGTTCGACGCCGGCCGAACGTCTGGTTCCTGGACGCTCGCGGCGGACGACTTCGACCGGCTCGCCGCGATCGTGTCGCTTTACGATCATCAGTTGCGGCGCGCGTCGATGGGTGCGCTTTCCGTCGCGAGCGATCGGCTCGAACGCTTCAAGGCGGGCGAACCCTATCAGCCGCTTCCGGCGCGCAAGTCGGCGCCGCTCTGACGGCGCCCGCTCGCCTTGCCGTCAGAAGGCGGTCCGCAAGCCGATCATCACGCTGCGGCCGCCTTCGGGCGCGATGTCGCGCACGACCGAGCTCGCGTAGCGCACTTCCTGATTCGTCAGGTTCTGGCCGCGCACGTAGGCGAGCCAGTTCGTCGAGCCGAAGCGGAACTTGTACGTCAGGATGACGCCGAGCGTCGTGTAGCTGCCGGTCGGCAGGTCGTTTTCGGGAACGCGATGCTGCGCCCACGCATGAACCAGCTCGGTTCTTGCGCCGTACGGTCCGTAGGCGTAGTCGAGCGCGAGCGTCGCGCGCAGCGGTGAGATGCGCGGCAACGCCTCGCCGGTATCGAGATTGCGCGCGTGCGTGTAGTCCGCGACGAATTCGACGTCGAGACGCTGCGCGCCCTTATCGAAGACGCGCCAGGTTCCGTCCAGCTCCACGCCGTAGAACTCCGCGCGCACGCCGCGATAGACAGCTTCGTTGAGCGCGTCGTCGGTGCCGGGCGCGACGGGTTCGTCGTCGTCGTTGACCAGGCGGCCTGTATTGAACTCGGTCAGGTAGTTGCGAAAGCGGCTGTAGAAGACGCCCGCGCTCGCCTTGTTCGGGCCGCTCGCGAAACGCAGCGACAGATCGGTCGATATCGCCTTTTCCTTCTGCGCGTCGGGGTTGCCGATCAGATATTGGCCTGTCGCATCGTGCGGGCCGTTCGAGTAGAGCTCGTAGTAAGTGGGCGCGCGCTCCGTGTACGCGATATTGCCGGCCAGGCTCCAGGCCGCGTTCAACTTGAACAGCGCGCCGGCGGAGATGCTGCCCGCGTTGAAATCGCGCTTTGGCGAATCGGCGAACTTTTCGTTTCCGCCGGACGTCGGGTCGATGTTCACGTGTTCGTAGCGTGCGCCGATGCTCAGCTTGAGCGCGTCGGTGACGGTCCATTCTTCGAGACCAAAAAGCGCCGCATTGGTCGTTTGCGACGTGGGCACGAGCGCTTCGTCGCCGAGCGCCGAGAACGTGTTCTGGCTCAGTTGCACGCCGATCGCGCCGTCGAGCGGGCCAATTTTTTTGTGCCGCGCCTCGATGCGCGCCTCGTAACCGTGATTGCGGAAGGTCGTTCCGGTCTCGCCGTTGTCGATTTCCTTGTGCTCGTAATCGGTGTAGGCGAAGTTGAACTTCAACTGGCTGAACGGGCCCTGCAGATTACGAATCTCGGATGCCGCGGCGATGTGGTCCTGATGCATGCGCAGACGCACATCGTCCTCGGCGACCGAACCGTAGTTCGCGTCGTAACCGTTGTAGCTGATGCCCGCGTAGCCGTCCGCCCACGTGTACGACGAACCGACGGCGCCGCCGTGCCAGCGGCCGTCGCTGTTCGGAATGCTGCCGTAGGGTTGCGGGACATCGGGTCCGTCGATCGCGCGCTGACGGTCGGAATGCGCGAATCCGGGGATGCGTTCATTGCTCGTTTCGCGGTCGAAGGCATCGACGTGGAACGCGAAACGTCCGTTGCCGCCCTCGACTTGCGCCGCTCCGGCGCGGGCGTCGTTGGCGCCACCGTAGCTGGCATCGACCTGGCCCGTTACGCCTTCGATCGATTCCCGCGGAATGCGGTTGTCGATGGTGTTCACTACCCCGCCGATCGCGTTGCCGCCGTAGAGCAAGGCGGCTGGTCCGCGCACGATTTCCACGCGTTCCACGGACAAGGTCTCTTGCGGCACGGCGTGGTCATATGACAGCGACGATGCGTCGAAAGCCGCGACGCCGTTTTGGAGTAGGCGGATTCGGTCGCCGTCCATGCCGCGGATGATCGGTCGGCCGACCATTGGGCCGTACGTTGTCGTGGAGACGCCGGGTAGACCGTTGAGCGTTTCGCCCAGGGAATTCGCCTGTCGCAGGGTGAGTGCGTTTCCTTCTAACGAACTCGTTGGAGATACCAAAGTGTTCGAGCCTAGTGGGTTGGCGGTGACGAAGATCGGGGGGATCGGGGTGTCTTCGATCGCGGTCGATTGGGCTCGGGCAGGTGTTGTGAGAAGGAGCGCGGTCAGGGCTATGAACTTTGAGCCGGGCGTGGTGGATGGGTTGCGTTTGTTTTCGTTGGTCGTCATGTAATGTTATAACGTTTCTTTTGTCGATCAAATATATACGCCTGTTTATAGTCTGTCAGGGCACGACGTGATGATATAACGTATCATATGATCTTGGCGACTGGGGTCTGGAATAGCTAAATACGACAGTTTATTAGCCTGATCCAAGCGATACGCAATCAGTATCGTTCGTTACAGATGCCCAATTAGATGGCTGTTCAAGCAGCGACTCCTTCGTCTTCGAGCGGAGAAGAACACGTCGCACAGCACAAGGGGTGTTGTCCGTGAAACAAGTTCCGAAATCTGATGTAACTCGTTGATTTTAAGTCGATAAATTCGCGATGAATTTTATTCTAACTGTTTCACGGTACGAGCATGGTCCGCTGGGTCGAAATCGGTCTGTGAGAGGCGGCGTCGAGATGCTTCAGTGTGATGGAGCACGTGCACTCGACCGATCGTCGCGCTGTGCGATCGCTGCGTATATTCATGCGCTGTCGAGCGCGTGCGACGGACTCGTTCCGCCGTCGTAGGACCAATTGAGAACAGTTGGGCGTTCCCTTTGAAGATGGGCGTTTAAAGCGGTGCGCAGATGATAGAGAGTTGCGCCCAAAGAGTGCTGGACGATTTCCAGATTACTGTGCGAGCGCTCCATAAACAGCGGCAACATTCCAAGCGTAGTCGACGCGATCTCACATTCCATCATTGCCTCTGCATTTCACGTCTGCGTCTGCAGGAAGGCTTCTGCTCTCGAGTTGTTTTTGATTTACCACACCGCTGCCTACTGCCGTCGCTGTGAGCGCCGTTCTGGGCCGCTCTTACGCAGTCTGACGATAGCGAACTGTCTGACTGGATGGGCAGTCCCCTTCACGCGTTTCTCTGCCCAGGAAGGCTAGTTCAAGGCTCACGCTCGAAATTCTCGTTTCGATTCATCGAGCGTGCAAATCTACACGTTGAGGTGTTGAAGGACGGGGCACGGCGGTTGAGCTAAGGGGATGGTAGACCGTCGTTTTCGCAGTGCGTGAGGTCCTGCGGCGTAAGGAGGTTGCGTACCAATTGCGCTTACCTTAACGGGTGCGGATGAAGTTAGCGCTGACCCGGACTTAAAATTGGCGTGTTCGCCCGTGCATTCTGCTGCGCCTCAGGCGTAGGGCTAGACCCCTTCCCACGGAGCGATCAAAGTGTCCGAATTCGGACACTAATGCCCCATCAAAACTAAGGCCTTCCCACTGAGCGCCAAACATCTTGTCCAACCCCGTCTCGAGTGTCCGAATTCGGACACTCGATCTGAGTGCTGCTAAGTCCAGGGTCGAAAAGACCGGTCCAAACCACCACCACCAGAGATAAAAAAACCCGCCGAAGCGGGTCTTGGATCTGATCACTCAGACTGTATGGAGAACATCTTTCCTATGTGTTCCCTCAGCTGATTTTCCTGCTCCTCCGTCATAACACCCGCCTTGAACTTAAAAGTCAGCCCCTTCACATCCTTGGTGATGCTTCCAGCCTGAACTTTTCCTGCGAATATCTTGAGAATGCTTCGGCCGCCTGCATCTGTCGCCGGCTCTCCGCGACTCGCCTGCGCGCTAAGACTCGCCGCGACCTTGGTCTGCACCAGATCGCCCGAAAGAACCTGCGGCCACAACTCCCGCAACGCCTTGATACCCTGCTCGCCAGTCTTCTTTAACGCGTTGACGATATCCTGTGCCGACGATGCTCCAAGCACTGACGGATTCAAATCCAAGTCTCGCTTCACAAAGTCCGGCAACGAATCGTACGCAAGAAATCGATAAAGGTCGCTTCGAGTGATGCCCATTGCTTCCGCAAGCCTCGTCCGATTGGGAAACTCTGCTTCAGCCCGGCGAATCGCGATCGCGATTTCGTAATCGGAAAGATCATCGCGCGTGACGTTTTCCATCAGCGCAAGAGCTGCCATATCCTGATCTGTGCAATCGATCACAACCGCACGAACCGTCGTCTTGTTGATCAGCTTATGTGCGCGCCAACGTCGCTCTCCCGCGACGAGTTGAAACGCCTCTCCGACACGTCGAACCGTGACTGCCTGCAGCAATCCGACTTCGCCAATCGATCGCGCCAGTTCCGCGAGCTTGGCCTCGCTGAACTGACGACGCGGCTGCCATGGATTCGGCACGATGATGTCGACGGAAATCTCGGTTTCGACACCCCGCGCCTCGAGTTCCTGAATCCGAAGCTGGGCAGCAGCCAAAGCGCTCGTGATGCCCGGCATCGTCTGCGGACCGCGGTTCGTCTTATCTTTTTTGTTCTCGCCTTTGAAATCCGCTGGCTTCGGAAGGTTGGCCGTCTTGGCCATGAGTTGTTCTCGGATGTTATTACTCATGCCGGCTCCTTCCACGATTTGACGAACATATCATCCAGCCATTTGGCATATTGAATCATGGGCTGGCGCACCCGCTGAAGTGACTTCGCCGTGGAGTGCGTACTGACGACGTCAAGAGCGGTCGAGAACGAAAGGGCTCCACCGCTCATCACGGAGCTAGCAGGAATCTCGAACGGATCGAGCCAACGACCATATGCGCTTTGCGCCCATTGACGCACGACCGGCGCCGACGATGTCTTGCCATAGTCCACCTTTGACAACAGGATGGAAATGAAGTCATAAACTTTGTCTTCTTCATATGGAAGAAAATCTTCCGCGACGTCGGAGAACAATCGCCAGAAAGCGAGGGAACTGATGAAGTCGAGATTCTCGGGAATCATCGGCATGACGAGCGCGTCTGCGGCAAGCAACGCGTTAAGGTTCATATACGACAGCGACGGCGACGTGTCGATCAAGATGTAGTCGTACTGCGAACGCAGCGGTTCGAGGCCCTCGCGCAACACCGCCCAGAATCGATAACCCTGAATCGTTTTTTGGCGAGCGGGCAGAAGGAACTCCGCTCCATATAGGAAGGTATGACCCGGGATGATGTCGAGGCCATCCCAGTACGTCGACTGCACACTTGCCCCGAGACCACCCTCGACGTTTTGATCGTAGATATAGGGCAGCACGGTGTCGTCGCCGGATATTTCCTTCTCGGCGTAGAGACCACACAACTCCGACGCCGAAGCCTGCGGATCGAGGTCAACGAGCAACACCTTGCGGCCGAGAAGGGTCAACGCTTGTGCCAAACAAACCGTCGTCGTGGTCTTTGCCGAACCGCCCTTCAATTGTGCAGTCGTCAGAACCTTGCCGCGGAAAGCACTATCGCCGTCGCCGAGGCGCGTCTGGTAAATGTCGGAAGCCATCTTCACCCACATGCGCACTTCGGGCAGAGTAAACGTTCGGCTCCGGCCGCTCCCGTTGAGCGTTCCCGGTGGCAAACCTCCTTCGCCCTTTGTCACCAGATATTGAATCTGCTGCCGGGTCAGATTGCACATCTCAGCCAACTCGCTGATCGTGTAGAAAGGCGCGAGCTTGCGCGGCCGTGGAGCGAGAATTTGCTCCCGAAGGTTGTCCGAAAAGGGCTCGAGGTTATCGGCGAACTCCGCCACTTCGCGAAGGGTAACTTTCCGGTCTTCCATAGGTAGGGTGCCTACGTTTGCCATTCTGCGCTTTCTCCAAGTATTGACGCCGAAGCGCAGAATACACGAATACGCGTAAACAAGGTTGTGTTGCGCGGAGAATTGACTATTCGGACAGGACCAAGCCCGCATTCGATTGATTTTTCGGGCTTTTTTATGGTCCGCCGCGTACTCAATCGACCACTTTTACAACCGCACTTTTGCGTCTCGCTTCCGCAGTTTTCTCAACCCCGCATTCCCGCCGCACAAAAACCACCCCGGGGGCGGTTTTTGTGTAAGTCCCGCCCCGAAAAATACCCCTAAATATTCAATGACTTAACGACTTTGCTGCGTCGTTCCAAGTAAACATTACGGCACCGTCTGTCATGTTTTTTGTAAACCTAGACCCACCCACCAACAAACAGAACCACCCATTTCCCTTAAAAATCAATCACAAACCCTGTGGATAGGGACGCTTTTTGTGAAGCGTGGGGCGGTTTTTGTGACGCAGGATTCGCAAATTGGGCAAATGGGGCCGGTAATTGTGGCGACCGGGGCGGAAATTGTGATCGCTACCGGCAATCGGGACGGTTTTTGTGCGGATAATCCTGAGGATCCCCGGGGTGGTTTTTGTGTTGACACCCCTCGCTCGCCTGATAGAGTGCCGGGGATCGAAGCCGAATCGGAAGCATGGAAAACCAAGACCTCACCGTCACGCCGAAACAACTGGCGCTGGACATTTACGAAGACATGTCCGCGCAAGGTTCGGCGATCTGCGAATCGACAAGGGACATTGGTTTCCTGCGCAACAACATCTTCACCCGGGTCGGCGGCTTGGGCATCGCCGCGCGGCGCGTGCTCGATGCCGCGTACTTCATCGTCGCGACCAAGGCGCCTGAAGAGCTCATCGACGACAAGGTCTATACCTTCACGGCCGACATCAACTACTTCAAGTGGCTGATGCGTTACGACAGCCGAAATCACAGCCACCTCATTGCGCAGATGCGATCCGCTGCCCGGGCGCGCGTCGAAATCATGACGGCGCCGTCGATCGAGGAACTGACCGAAAAGGACTCGTGGGGAACCATCAGCCTGCTGGGCGATTGCTACATCGAGCGTAACGTCGTTTGCATCCTGCTCGCGGGACGCGTCATCAAGTATCTGATCAGCCCGTATAAGGCGCATTGGCTGAGCCTGCGTGCATCGACGGCTTTCTCGCTCTCGCTCGCCCGCGCGATCTACGACCGCCTGATCCCGTGCGAAGGCCACGGCGTGACGGAGTGGTTCGCGTTCGAAGACGTACTGGAATGGCCGGGCAAGGTCGGCGAATCGCGCAAGGAAGTGAAGGAATTCAAGAAGCGCTTCCTCGAGCCCGCTATCGATCAGCTCAACGACGTCTCGGATTTCGATGTCAGCTGGGAGCCCAACGCCGAACGTGTTCCGGCGGAGAAGCTGAAAATCCGTTTCCGCTTCACGAAGAAGCAGGGCGCGGACGCCGCGCGCGCCGGCATTCAGGATTCGATGTATCTCCTGTTGCACAACGAGTTCGCCTTCGATACGCCCGACTTCGAGCGCCTCGCCAAGCGCCGCGACGTCTGGACCGACGAGCGGCTCGAGCAGGCTATCGAATACACGCGATTCAAGCTCAACGAGGGCAAGGTGACGGTCAGCCCGCGCGGCTATCTCTTCAAGGCGCTGGAGGGGAATTACCGCATCGGCGAAGCGGACCGGAGAATGGCGTCGATCAAGGCGAAGCAACTCGAAGACGACAAAAAGGACCGTCGCTCGCGCGATACGGCGCAGGCGCATCTTCAGGCCAGCATCCAGGTTCAGAACGACACGGCCAAGGCCAAGATGAGCGAAGAGATCCAGGCCGGCCGCGAGTACTTCGAGTCGGTCGACGCTTCCGCGCGCAAGGAGCTTTGCCACTCGTTCGTGAGCCAGTTGATTCCGCAGCGGCTCATCGAAAAGCAGGGCCTTTCACGCGAGAGCGTGAGCGCCGAAAATATTCTCACGGTCAATCGCGTGGTCGCCGACGCGTTCTGTGCCCATGTCTACGCGAAGATGAAAAAAGCGCGCGCGGGCAGCCGGATCTGATTCTCGCGAACGCCGCGAATTCATCTGGAATCCGAAATATCCTTCAGCCTCATCTGGCAGGCCGATTCAGCGGCTTCTGACACGCCGCGAGCACCGCGCCCGCCGCCAGCACGAGCGCGGAATACACGAGGCCGCGAGTGAGCCCCGCGCTATCCGACACCCGCCCGATCACCACCGGCCCGACGATCTGCCCCAGCGCGAACACGATCGTGAATGCGTTGATGCCCGTCGGCCATTGATTCGCCGGCAGGTTGTGCCGCACGAACGCCGTCGTCGATGCCACCGCCGACAGAAACGTCGCACCGAACAGCGTGCCCGAAACGAATGCCGCCAGCGGATGCACGAGCATCGCAGGAATGAGCGTTGCCGCGGCGAGCAGGCCGTTCAGGATCGCCAGTGCCTGACCGCCGCGCATGCGATCGAGCAGCCCGGACCACATCCGCGCCGATACCACCGTCGCCACACCCAGAAGGACGTAAAAGCCGCTCACCACCTCCGCCCTCATGCCCGCATTGCGAAGCAGGGCGACGATGAACGTCATGTAGCCGATATAGCCGATGCCGAAGCATCCATATCCGGCGAGCGCGAGCGCGAAGCGCCGGCGTTGCACCGCCGCGCCGGATATGGACTCCGCACCGTGACGCGCCGACGAAAGCGGGTGTGCGGATTCGATCCGCCGCGCGGCCCAGACCGCAACGCCGGAAAACGCGGCGCAGGCCGCGGCGAGCGCGAACCACGCGAAGCGCCAGCCGTGCGCAACCGGCAAAACCGTGAGCGGAACGACTACCGACGAAATCACGATGCCCCAGCCCGTGCCGCCGTAGTAGAGGCCGATCACGAGCCCCGCGTCGCGCGGCGACATCGATGCAAGCCGTGCAGCGAGCACACCGCCGCTCACGAAGATGAGCGCGCTGCCGATGCCCGTCGCCACGCGCAGCACGAGCAGCGCGTTGGTATCGGTCGTTGCGCCGCTCGCCGCCATCAGAAGAGCCGTGAGCGCGCAACCGGCAATGAACAGCGTCCGGGAGGCGACGCGCCTTGACAACCGGGAGAACGCGAGCGCGCCGAGCAGATAGCCGAACGCGTTCGCCGTATTCATCGCGCCGGCCTGGGCGAAGTTCCACGCGAGGTCGAGCCGCATCGGCGGAAGAAGAAGCGCGTAGGAAAAGCGTGCGAGCCCGAGTGCGATGGCGCTGCCGAGCGACAACGCCACCGCGAGCAGGAGCGCGTGCTTGCGATCGGCTTCGTGGACGATCCCGCTGGAATGGGCCGGCTTGTTCTCGCGAAGGTCTCCGCTCGCATCGTCGTGCTGTATCACGCTCTTGTCGTCCTTTGGATGGCGATTCGTCTTGTCATGTCTATGGTATCGCGGACCGGTCACATTGCTTACACAAGCCGTGGCTAAGCTTCGCAGCGCTGTATCGATATGCGCGACCCCGCCGGAGAATCCCGATGTCGATCGTCCCGAGCCGCCACGCCGTGGTGGCGTGTTTTGCCGTTTGCGTCTGCGCAATCGTTTGCGGATGCGGCAGGCAGGAAACGGCCAGCGAGCCGTCCGCGACACCCGCCATGAGCGCGACGAACGCGACAGAAGCAACGAGCGAGCTTCAGGACTGGGCGAAGCAAGCCACGGCAGGCGCATCCGAACCAGCCGCGCGAGCCGCCGTCGCACGGGTTGCATCGGAGCCGCTCGCAACACCCGTGATTCACACGGTGGACTGACCTTTCCTATTCACTTCCCCCGCGAAACGAATGAAAAACAAGAACCGTCGTGATTTTCTGCGCGCGGCCGTCGAGGCCGCAGGCGCGACCGCCGCGCTGAACGTGATGCCGCTCGGCATTCGCCAGGCGCTCGCGATTCCCGCGAACAACCGTCATGGATCGATCGAGGACATCGAGCATATCGTCGTGCTGATGCAGGAGAATCGTTCGTTCGATCATTACTTCGGCACCTTGCGCGGCGTGCGCGGCTTCGGTGACAAGAGCGCGGTGACGCTGCCGGGCGGCAAGCCCGTTTTCAACCAGCCGATCGCGGCGGGCGCGGGCGAAGTGCTGCCGTTTCATCCCGGCGCGTCGAACCTCGGCCTGCAGTTCCTGCAGGATCTGCCGCACGACTGGGTGAGCGGGCAGGGCGCATTCCACGGCGGTCTGTACGATCAGTGGGTGCCGTTCAAGGGCACGACGACGATGGCGTATCTGCAACGCGACGATATCCCGTTCCACTATCAGCTCGCTGACGCCTTCACGATCTGCGACGCCTATCACTGCTCGACGAACACATCGACCGATCCGAACCGCTACTACATGTGGACGGGTTACGTCGGCAACGACGGCGCCGGCGGCGGTCCGGTCGTCGACAACGCGGAAGCGGGCTACGGCTGGTCCACGTTTCCCGAAGTGCTCGAGCGCGCGGGCATCTCGTGGAAGATCTATCAGGACATCGGCACCGGACTCGACGCCAAGCACTCGTGGGGCTGGACCGACGACGCGTACATCGGCAACTACGGCGACAACTCGCTGCTCTACTTCACGCAATATCAGAACGCGCAGCCCGGCAGTCCGCTCTACGAAAAGGCGCGTCTCGGCACGAACGCGGCCGCCGGCGACGATTACTTCGCGATCCTGAAGCGCGACGTGCAAGCGAACACGCTGCCGCAGGTCTCGTGGATCGTCGCGCCGGAAGCGTTCTCCGAACACCCGAACTGGCCCGCGAACTACGGCGCCTGGTATATCGATCAGGTCTTGCAGGTTCTGACGTCGAACCCGGAGGTATGGAGCAAGACAGCGCTTCTCATCAACTACGACGAAAACGACGGCTTCTTCGACCACCTCGTTCCGCCGTTCCCGCCGACTTCGAGCGCAAACGGCCTTTCGACCGTCGATACGACCGCCGAGATTTTTCCGGGCAGCGCGAAATACGCGAGCGGTCCGTATGGCCTTGGCGCGCGCGTGCCGATGCTCGTCGTGTCGCCGTGGTCCAAAGGCGGCTGGGTGTGCTCCGAAACATTCGACCATACTTCCGTGATCCGCTTCATCCAGAAGCGCTTCGGCCGCGCGCATGGTCTCGCCGAGCCGAACATCTCGCCGTGGCGCCGGGCGATCTGCGGCGACCTGACATCCGCGTTCGACTTCCGCAATCCGAACACCGCGATGCCCACGCTGCCCGGCACGAGCGGCTACGTGCCGCCCGACAAGCTGCGCCATCAGGACTACGTGCCCGTTCCGCCGACTACGCAGGCGATCCCGAAGCAGGAGCCAGGCGTGCGCGCCGCGCGCGCGTTGCCGTACGAGCTGTTCGTGCGCACACGTCCGTCGAAGGGCGCCGTGTCGTTCGATTTCGTCAACACCGGCGGCGTGGGCGCGGTGTTTCTGCTCTATCGCAACGCGAGCGCCGATGCGCCGCGCACCTACACGGTCGAGGCGCGCAAGCGTCTCGCGGACCGCGTCGCGGCGAATCCGGACGGCAGCTTCGACTTCGTCGTGCACGGCCCGAACGGATTTCTGCGGCGGATCGCGGGCACGGCGGACGCCCCGTCCGGCTGGTGGTCGCGCGAACAGGCCGCGCCGGAAGTCGCGGAAGGTTATGACGTCGCCAATGGCAATCTGCAACTGCGGCTCGTGAATCGCGGAACGGCCGCGTGCACCTTCAGCGTGACCAATGCGTACGATCCGTCGAAGACCATCACGCGGCGCGTGCGCGGCGGAGACACCGCGCAGGTCTACCTCGATCTGCGTGACGCCCACGGCTGGTACGACGTCGAAATCAAGGTCGACACCGATCGCGCGTTCTTGCGGCGCCTCGCGGGTCACGTCGAGACCGGACGCGACAGCATGAGCGATCCGGCGCTCGGCGAATGACATCGACGGCAACAATGGCTTGCTCATCGTAGTAGGTATCGCCGGCCGTGCGCATTCAACACTTGCGCACGGCCGCGCGTCGAACGCATCTTCTCCCGACCACACTCCCTGACATTCCTGCCATCTCGGACGTTTTTTCCGATCCTGCCTCGTCAGGCAGCGCACATACGTGGGACATCACGCATTGCGAAGCGCAACGAAGCCTGTGAAGATCGAGCGTGCACGCCAGTTCATGCTTAAGATCGGGGCGACGGTGAAATCAAAATGGCACGCCGCGCGTCGTATCGCACCATCAAATCCAACAACGAATTGGGGTGCAACACGGAGACGGGGATGAGAGAACGAGCAACAGTGCTGCTGGTTCGTCACCAGTCAGTGCTGCTGGTCCGGGAGCGTGGCGGACCGTGGTTGCTGCCAGGCGGAGCGGTAGCATTCGACGAATTGACGATTATTGCGGCGATCCGAGCGCTGCACGAAGACACCGGGGTGCAGGCGAGCGCCGCCGCTTTTCTGTTTCAGCAGGTATCGGCGCATCATCTGCATCATGTGTTTCGCATTGCGATACCGGACGACGTGCATGTGCGGCCGAAAGCCGACGCCAGATTCCACGAATTGCTGTGGATCGACGCGCGTCAGCTCGCGAACGTCAGCGCGACGCCCGGCACCAGGGCCATCCTGACGCGTGCGATGGGCGGCGGCCGTGATTCCCCGAGGCATGCGTGGAGTCACGGTGGCGCGGAGTCGGAGGTGGCGGCTGGCTTTAGCCGACGTGGCCGCTAGCGCGGACCGGTTTCCCTTCGACTGACGATTCTTCTTGTCTGCGCAAACCGCGCGGGCGCGTATTTCGCTGCGAAATGAATACTTTTTCGGCGAAGTTACGCCTATGCTACCGTTTGAAACGCTTGCGGGCGCTCGTGCGTGTATCGCCGAGCGCCCGTTGCAGCCTTGAGCAACGGAGGCATTCGCCCTTTGATTGGCGGAGGAAACCATGAAGCTCGTCAGCATGTTCGCCGGGACCGTCGGATTCGTGGCCGTGGTGGGCCTCTCATTGTTGGCGGTCGCGGACATTCTCTTGACAACATCCGACAAACCCACGGAGAAAGAACGCCTCGCGTGAGTTTTGGCCTTCTTATAGCCGAATGACCGGTTAATTGTCGGTCAAATAGGTGGCCGACTGTCGAAGAAACGTCGTATATCAGTTGAAGACATTCGAATGGCGGAATGCTGTCTTTCGAAAATTGGCCGCAATAATTAATACACCGCGTATCGAAATTCGATTAATCGCGGTCGCGTCCGTCGCACGGCGCGGGGTGACGTGCACGACGCCTGCGTCCTGCGGAGCGCGCCGGGCATGGCTCCTTGCGCCGCCGGTCGTCGGAACAGACGTGCTTTCACCCATTTGTTCAGGGATTTGCGCGCACCGGATGCGTCGGAAAATCATGCTGGAGGTCGCGTGGCGGAAATCGGCCGATTAGCCATGTGATATAATCAGAAATAAATCAAAGTCATTCGGTCAAACTTTCAGCCACGGGTTTAATCTAATGCTTGATTCATCGCGGATGAGCGCGGAGGAAGCATGTCAGTAGTCGGTGTTATAGGCGCAATTGTTTTTTTCGCAATAATCGGTCTTGCATTGCTGGCCGTGTTCGAAATTATCTTTTCGCCTTCTTCCAGACATAAGGCAGATGAAACGAGCGAGCCGGGTCACAAGCGGCAGACCTGGTTTCGCAGGCGCGAAGTCGCCGTGCGCCGTGATGAGCCTTGATTCACGAAAAATTTTCCTGCTCCGCCAACAAGTTAGGATCTCCGCCGCCATCGGCGAAGCAGCCTCCCGCCAAGCCGCCGATCATCACGCAACGCCGCATTTCCGGCACAGCCGTTCAAATCCCTCGCATTAATTAGCTGTCGCAACAGTGTGCGATAGCGCACCGCACGCACATTCCCCAGACTCTAGTCTTTCTTCGCCGGCATCAACATGAAATGGACTGTTCATCATTTCAAATGCCGGACCACAAAACATATAAAGACAGTTAAGCGTTTAGCTAAAGATGGAAGTGCGATCGGCTGGCAAATCGCTGCTGTCTGAGGGAAAAGAAATGGCGCAACCCGCATATCCTTCCGTGCTCGAGTGGTGGACGCGCGTCGAAAAGCGGATCTACGGTGACTCCGACGAGACACCGCGGATCCCCTCTCATTCCCGTGCACCGATCATGGTCCTGTACGACGGCTGCGAGAACATCGAGGCGCTGTGGAAAGCGCTGCTCCAATGCCGAACTCCGCATATCCAGGTCGTATGGAAGTCGCCCGAATCGGACGAGATGCGTCTGCTGGCGGAATCGTATGTCGCGATACCGGAGAAGCTTTTCTTCCTGAAGTCGCTGCAGACGAGTCTGCGGCGCGTCGCCGTTCTCGTCGAGCGGGCGCAGAAGCGTCTGGAGGCGGCCTCGTCGCCTCGTGATTTGCCGCTCGTCAAGGCGAAGGCGCGGACGGCGCGTCTGTCGGCTTTCACGTCGGCGTGTTTCGCGTTGAGGCATCTCGGCCGCAAGGTGCTGAACCAGCCGCTCAAGCTGCTGATTCAGCGCGGGCACTGGGTTCTGGCATATCGTCGCACGGGCGCGGAGAACAGCGTCGAAGGAGACGAAAGCCGCAACTGGGTCACGCTTCCCGGCATGACGTCGCAGTTTCACGCCGATCCGTTCCTTTGGCGCGGCAAGAACGGCGACTATCACCTGTTCTTCGAGAGCCTTCCCTACGACACGAACCGCGGCACGATCAGCCATATCGCGTTCGATCCGGTCACGCAAAGGTGGCAGGAGACGCCGCGCGTCGTGCTCGACAAGAGCTATCACCTGTCGTACCCGTTTCTCTTCGAGCATGAAGGCGAGGTTTTCATGATCCCGGAGACGTGCGGCAATCGTACGATCGAAATGTACCGCGCCGCCTCGTTTCCGACCGACTGGGTGCTGCACAAGGTCATCATGCGCGACGTCGTCGCGGCCGACACGACGCTCTATCACGACGGCAAGACGTGGTGGATGTTCACGAGCATGACCGAAGACGGCGGATCGAACTGGGACGAACTGTCGATCTTCCACTCCGACAGCCCGTTCGGCGAATGGACCGCGCATCCGATGAACCCGGTCGTCTCCGACTGCCGTCTCGCGCGCATGGCCGGCAACCTGTTCAAGGATGGACAGAACCGCCTGATCCGTCCCGCGCAGAATTGCGAGCGCGAATACGGCGCCGCGCTGACGTTCCGCGAGATCACCGAACTCACGACGACGACCTACGCCGAACGGACCGTGTCGATTCGCACGCCGCCGCGCGGCCATCAGGGACTTCACACGTGGAATGCGGTCGGCGGAATCACGGTCATCGATCTGAAGACGCAGCTTCGCAAATGGAATCCGTGGCGCGGCCCGATGAGGCGCGCATGACGCAAACGGCGCCCGCGGCCAGTAGCGCGCGGGCAAGACAACCGGCGTGTGGCGCGTCGCACAGTGCGTGCCACGGGCGCCGGCTTACATTGATGACTCATCGGAGACTGGAAGCCGCATCGGGCAATATTTTGCGCGCGCGTCACACAGGTCATCCGGTGAGGCAGCCCATCGCCATAAAACACACCCGTCAGCACCAGCATCTCCGCCAGCAGCGCGCGCGCCGGTTGCCTGGAGACGGGCCCATCGCAGAAAAACGGCAGCCGGGACCATGAAGCTTCTCCATGTCATCGTTGCGCTCAATGCGGACGGCGCTGAACGCATGCTTCAGCGCCTCATCGAGTCGCACATCGAAGATCCGCGGTTTCGTCACGTCGTCTGCTCGCTTACGACGACCGGCAAGGTCGGTGAAGAACTGGCCGCTCGCGGCATCGACGTGCATAGCCTCGGCATGCGTTCGCCGCTCGGCTTTCCGCGCGCGTTATGGCACCTCGTGAAGCTGATCCGCAAGGTGCGCCCCGACATCATTCAGACGTGGATGTACCACGCCGACTTTCTCGGCGGACTCGCGGGACGGCTCGCGGCGCACAAGCGCATCGTGTGGGGCGTGCGCACCACCGACGTGAGATCGGGCGGCTCGCGCGTGACCGTGCTGTTGCGCAAGATCTGTGCGTGGCTTTCGTACTCCGTGCCGCAGGCGATTGTGTGCGCGGCCGAGGCATCGCGCCGGGCGCACGTGTCGGTCGGTTATGACGCGAGCCGCATGATGGTCGTGCCGAACGGATTCGATGTCGCGCGCCTGTCCGCGACGCCCGAGCAACGCGCCACGATCCGCCAGCAATGCGGATTCGAGGACGGCACGGTCGTGGTCGGCATTCTCGGGCGCTTTCACCCCGTGAAGGATCATGAGAATTTCGTGCGCGCCGCGGGCATGCTGGCCGCGCGCCATCCCGACGTGCGCTTCATGATGGTCGGCCGCGATCTCGACGCGAACAATCGCGAGCTCGCGGACTGGATCGCGAAGACGGGATTCGCGTCGCGCTTCGTGTTGCTCGGCGAGCGGCGCGACGTGCCCGCGTGTCTGTCGGCGATGGACGTGTTCTGTCTTTCGTCGCGCACGGAAGGCTTCCCGAACGTGGTCGGCGAGGCGATGGCGATGGCGCTGCCATGCGTCGTCACCGACGTCGGCGATGCGGCCATGCTCGTCGCCAACACGGGCGTGGTCGTCGCGAAGGAAAACACCGACGCGCTCGCGGCCGGACTGTCCCGCGTCGTCGACATGACGCCCGACGAGCGTATCCGTCTCGGCCAGATGGCGAAGGCCCGCATCCACGCCGAATTCACGATGATGCGCGCGCGCGAGCGTTTCGAAGATATCTACCTGCGGCTCGTCCAAGAAAAGTGAGCATCGCATAAGCGTGGCCTCTGGCCGCATCTGAAGGAGAACGAACATGTGCGGTATCGTCGGCTTTCTGGGTGGTCGCGGCTTCGGCCCGGGCGACTCGAAGACAACGGTCCGGAAGATGGCGCTTGCCATCGCCTATCGCGGACCCGACGACGCGGGCGACTGGACCGATGATCTGCGCGGCATCGCGCTCGGTCATCGCCGGCTGGCGATTCTGGATCTCTCGGCGGCGGGGCATCAGCCGATGTCGTCGGGCAGCGGCCGTTATGTGATCGTCTTCAATGGCGAGATCTATAACCATCTCGATCTGCGCGAGGAACTCGAAGACACGCAGCGCGCGCCCTTCTGGCGAGGAAGTTCGGATACCGAAACATTGATGGCCGGCTTCGATGCGTGGGGTATTCAGGCGACCATCGAGCGCGCGGTCGGCATGTTCGCGTTCGCGGTGTGGGACCGGCAGGAATGCCAGCTCACGCTCGCGCGCGACCGGATCGGAGAAAAGCCCCTTTATTACGGATGGCAGGGGCAGGGCGATGAAGCCGCGTTCGTGTTCGGCTCCGAACTCAAGGGGCTGCGCGAGCATCCCGCGTTCGAGAACAACGTCGATCGCGGCGCGCTGACGCTGCAGATTCGCCACGGCTGCGTGCCCGCGCCGTATTCCATCTTCGAAGGCATTTACAAGCTCGAACCGGGCAAGATGCTCACCGTGTCGCTCGAACGGCGTGAGCCGCGCATCTGGGCGTACTGGTCGGGCGTCGAGGCGGCCGTCAACGGCGCCGCGCGCGGTTTTGCGGGCACTGCCGAGGACGCCGTCGAAGAGCTGGAGCACTTGCTCAGCGATGCGATCCGCCAGCAGATGCTCTCCGACGTGCCGCTCGGCGCGTTTCTCTCGGGCGGCGTGGATTCGTCGACGATCGTCGCACTGATGCAGAAGCAGTCGTCGCGTCCGGTGAAGACCTTCACGATCGGCTTCAACGAAAGCGACTTCGACGAAGCAAAGCTCGCGAAGGCCGTCTCCGCGCATCTCGGCACCGAACATACCGAGCTGTACGTGACGGCGCGTGAAGCGCTCGATGTCATTCCGCGTCTGCCCGAACTCTACGACGAACCGTTCGCGGATTCTTCGCAGATCCCGACGTTCCTCGTATCGCAACTCGCCCGGCAACACGTGACGGTGTCGCTGTCCGGCGACGCCGGCGACGAGCTCTTCTGCGGCTATCAGCGCTACCGCACCGCGCCGGACATGTGGGACAAGATGACGGTGCTTCCGGCGTCGTTGCGCAAGCTGGCGGCATCCGGCATCGTCGGGATTTCGCCGAAGCGCTGGAACAGCATGGCCGGGCTGATGGAACCGATACTGCCGTCGTCCCTGCGCGGCGTGAAGGTCGGCGACAAGCTCCACAAGGGCGCGCAATTGCTGTCGTGCCAGTCGCGCGACGAAGTGTATCTGCATCTGATGTCGCAATGGAACGACCCGGCGGCGCTCGTGATCGGCGGTCATCAGCCGCCCACGCTGATGACCGGCAACGCGCCGGCCTTCACCGGCCTCGACGACGTGCAGCGCATGATGGCGCTCGACATGATCACCTATCTGCCCGACGACATTCTCACGAAGGTCGATCGCGCCGCGATGGGCGTCTCGCTCGAAACGCGCGTGCCGTTCCTCGATCATCGTGTCGTGGAGTTCGCGTGGCGCCTGCCGCAATCGATGAAGGTGCGCGACGGGCAAACCAAATGGGCGCTGCGCCAGGTGCTCTATCGTCATGTGCCGCGCGCGATGATCGAGCGGCCCAAGCAGGGTTTCGGCGTGCCGATCACGCACTGGCTGCGCGGCGAGCTGCGAGACTGGGCTGAAGCGCTGCTCGACGAATCGCGGCTGCGTCGCGAGGGCTTCTTCGATCCGGAGATGGTGCGGGCGAAATGGCAACAGCATCTGTCGGGCGAGCAGAACTGGCATCGGCAGTTGTGGAACGTGCTGATGTTCCAGCAGTGGCTCGAGCATCAGAACGCTTCGTCGATCCCGCTCTTCACGTCCCCCACGGCGGATCTCGCCGGCATGGCAGGCTGATATCGCCGGGCGGCGTTCACGCGCCGCTCATGACGATGTTCATAGCGAAAGGCCCTGGTCTAACGGACCAGGGCCTTTTTCTTTGTGCGCAGACTGCTGCGATGATCGACGCGCCGTAGTCGTATCGCGTTTCATGGCGGTCGGATATGCGCGGAGAGCGTATGCCGATGCGCAACTCATGACGGCCGGCCCGAAGCGATAAAGGCACATGACGGAAAGCTCAAAGCCCAAAGCCCAAAGCCCAAAGCCCAAAGCCCAAAGCCCAAAGCCCAAAGCAAAAAGGCCCCGGTTGTATCGACCAGGGCCTTTCATCTTTCTGCCATCTCCGGCGCGCATCGCGCCGGAATCGTGTGACTTCGATTTACTTGTGATGCGTCGTCTGCTCGGGCACGGCGGCGGGAACGACGGCCTGTCTGCTGCCCACGAGCCAGCGCGGCGTCTTGAACCGCACGATCGCGGTGTACAGCCAGACGTACGCGACGACGAACACGGCCGCGGTCACCGCGAGCACCACCGGGTTGTGCCAGAAGAGCGAGGCCGGCACGATGCCGATCATGCTCAGCACCCACAGATACGGCGACGTGCGCGCGTTTCGGCGCTGGCGCTGACGCGGATCGCTTCCTTTGCGCACGATGCGCTTGAAGATCAGCGTATGCAGGTGGATGCCGTCAGGCGCGCCGACCGGCCGGCCGCGCACGATCCTGCGGCGGTAGATCGAGAACAGCGTTTCGAAGAGCGGATAGATCGCGACGACCATCGCATACCACGCGCAGACGGTCGGGTGCCGGGCGACCAGCAGCACGAGCAGCTCCGCGATCGTGAAGCCGATGAAGTACGCGCCGCCATCACCGAGGAAAATCGACGCAGCCGGATAATTCCAGATCGCAAAGCCGCCGATCGCGCCGATCATCGTGAGCGCGGTGCTCATCACGAGCAGATCGCCGACTTCATGCGCGACATAACCGATCGAGCCGAAGATCAGAATCGACACGACCGCAGCGAGTCCGTTGAAACCATCGATGATATTGACTGCGTTGGTGAGCCCCGCGACCGCCAGCACCGTCAGGCCGATCGCGATGGGCGCGACAGAAAGGATCGGATCGACGAGCGGCAGATCCACACGGCCGACCACGCCGTTGAGCAGAAACGCGCCGAGGAGCGCCGCCAGCATCGCACTCAGAAGCCGCGCACGGACGCTGACGCGCTTCGTCAAATCCTCGATTACGCCACTTCCGAATGCCGGCGCCGCGCAGAGCAGCAGCAGCAGGGATTCGTCGCGAGGATTTCCCCCGAAAATCGCGGCGATGGGAAAGGTCACGCAAGCCGCGACCATCAATGCGATGCCGCCGATCCTGGGGACCGGATGAGAATGATTCTTCTGAACCCCGTTCAAATCATGATCCAGGGAGAGCGCCCCGTAGCGCCCCGCGAATCGAACTATAAGTAGCGTCATGCAGAAAGAACTGATGAAGCCAAGCGCAAGGTTTAACATTTTTTTCACTCACGAAGAGGGCGCATCTCTTTTCGAATATCAAAACCCGAAAGCGTATGGTAGGTACAACCCCTGTCATTGTCCACGCATTTATGGCGCTTTAATGTGTGAAACCGAGCCTACCGGGATTATATTGGGACTTCCCCCGATTATTCATACAAACGCGATTTTAATATCCCATAAAAACACGATTTTCATATAAAGGACTTAAAATCCGTTTTAAAAGAATCGTGCATAGTCGGTGCGCAAGCCCACCTTCGCACGCAGATTTTTGGGGGGTCGGTACGTTTTGCCACGGAGGGAGGGCCTGGGGCTGTCTCTATGCCTAGCATAGGCCGGAAGGAGCCTCACCGGTAGGCGAAAAAATGTCCGGAAATCGAACCCCGGCTAAACCGGCTTTCTTCATAAAATTAGCAGTTCGATTAAAAGCAATTATATGTGCGGTGCCGCGCATACAACAAGACCCGTTGTGATAATTTTCGATTTGCTCAAATGGCCCGCATACTCAATAAATTTTTAAAAGTGGGTTATAGAACACTCGGCCGCGTTGAAAGGTTCGATAAACAACAAAAATCGTCTGTGGGAATTTCTCTTTTTTTGAGTCGTGTGTTTCAATACGACTGCAATGCCGGGGCGGGATATTAACGGCCCTGAATGCCGGCCTGAATTCAAGAATAAGGAAATGGTGTTTGCGCCCTTTTGGGTGCGCTGCAAGTGTTTCGATCCGCATCCGGTGCGCATACCGCGCGCCGGTCCCATAAGAGCCTGTAACGAGACGTTCCATGAAAGTTAAAAATCAGGCGTCAGCCGTAACGGCCGAGACCGACAAAGAGATCGAGCTCACGTCGATTCTCGAAACGCTGGGCCGTCACTGGAAGATGATCGCGACGACCGTGGCGGTCGTCTTCAGCATCGGGGTGGTGTACGCGTATTTCTCCGCGCCGATTTATCAGGCAGGCATGCTCGTCCGGGTCGACGACTCGAGCAGCGCGCCGCCGACCGACTCACGCGACATGGTGAGGACCGCGGCCTCGATGTTCGACCAGCGGGCGACGGCCGAAGGCGAGATCCAGGTCATCGGCTCGAAGTTCGTGCTCGGTCCCGTCGTCGATGCGCTCAAGCTGTATATCCAAGCCGCGCCGCATCGCTTCCCGCTGATCGGCGGGATGATCGCGCGTACCACCGACGAAACGTCCACGCCGGGTCTGTTCGGTCGCGGCGGTTACGCGTGGGGCGCCGAATCGATCGACGTGTCCGCGTTCGACGTGCCGAAGAAGTTCGAAGGCCAGGAATACACGCTGCGCTATCTCGGCAACGGCCAGTATCAGGTTCGCGGCCCGGGCATCGAAACGGGCGTCGGCGGCCAGACCGGCACCGTGCAGCGCTTCGACACTGAAGCAGGCCCGATCTCGCTGCTCGTCGGTTTCATTCATGGCGAAAAGGGCGTCGAGTTCGATCTCACCCGCAATTCACGCGTGTCGGCCATCAATCGCCTGCAGAACTCGCTGACGATCGCCGAGCAAGGCAACAAGTCGGGCGTGATCAGCACGTCGCTGGAAGGCAAGGACCCGGTGCTCGTCGCGGCGACCATCAACGAACTCTCGCAGATGTACATCCGGCAGAACGCCGATCGTCGCGGGATCAACGCCGAGAAGTCGCTCGAATACCTCGAGCAGCAGCTTCCCGACGCCAAACGTCAGATGGAATCGGCCGAGGACAACTACAACGCGTATCGCAACAGCCGGACGATGTTCAATCCGGACGAAGAAGGCCGCATCGTCATGCAGCAGGCTTCGCAGGCGGACGCGCAGTTGCTCGACCTGAAGCGCCGCCGTTCGGACCTGGCCGTTCACTTCTCGCCGTCGCATCCGAGCGTGGTGGTGATCGATCAGCAGATCGCGGCGACCGAGAAGTACATCAACGACCTCGCGGCGCGCGTCAAGGCGATGCCGGCGGCCGAGCAGGGCGCGCTGCGCCTGCAACGCGACGTGCGTGTGAGCACCGATGTCTATTCGGCGTTGCGCAACAACATCGAAACGATGCGTCTCATCCGGGCTGGCCGCGTGCCGACCGTGGAACTGCTCGACCGCGCCGAAGTGCCCGAGCGTCCCGTCAAGCCGGTCAAGGCGCTGGTGCTCGTGATCGCGGCAGGTATCGGACTGTTCATCGGCATCGTGCTGGCTTTCGCTCGCGACTTCCTGTTCAAGGGCGTGCTCGATCCGAAGGAACTGGAATCGAAGACGGGTCTTTCGGTATTCGCGACCATTCCGGACAGCGAACGCCAGAAGGAACTCGCAAAGCGTATCGCCGACAAGCGGCCGGAACAGCTCGCGCTCGCCTCGCGTTATCCGACGGACCCGGCCGTGGAAGGCCTGCGCATGATGCGCTCGTCCCTGCACTATGCGTTGATGGATGCGCCGAACAACGTCGTGATGCTGGCGGGTCCGCTGCCGGGTATCGGCAAGTCGTTCGTGTCGGCGAATCTGGCGACGCTCCTGGCCGCCGGCGGCAAGCGCGTGCTGCTCGTCGATTGCGACCTGCGCCGCGGCCACCTGAACCAGTACTTCGGCCTGCCGCGCGGCAAGGGGCTCGTGGATATCGTCAACGGCTCCAGCACGCTCGAAGAAACCGTGCATCGCTCGGTGCTGAACAACCTCGACTTCGTGCAGTGCGGCTTCTATCCGCCGGACCCGGCCGAACTGCTTCTGTCGAACGCGTTCACGGAATCGGTGAGCCGCGCATCGGAGAACTACGACATCGTGCTGCTCGACGCACCGGCCATCCTGGCGGTGTCGGACACGGCGATCATGGCGCCCGTCGCGGGTTCGATCTTCCTGGTTGCGCGTTATGGGGATACGCGCTCCGGGGAAATCTCGGAGTCCGTGAAGCGGCTTGAACAGTCGGGCGCAAGCGTGACCGGCGTGCTGCTCAACGGCTTCAAGGTGCATTACGGCAACTACGCCCAGGCGCGTCAGTACGGCGGCTACGCCTACGCTGCCTACAAGGCCGACAACGAAGGCTAGAGCCTGACTCATCCGGCATACACTCGTGCTGGACCCCGAATCAAAAAGTAGTACTAAATAAACGTCCTGAGTCGTATAACGAGGAGAAGTGAATATGTTCTCGCCGCAAGAGTTGAAACTCGGCATCGTGGGCCTGGGTTATGTCGGCCTGCCGCTAGCCGTCGAATTTGGCAAGCGTCATCCTGTCGTGGGCTTCGATATCAACCGCGCGCGCATCAACGCGCTGAAGGAAGGCCGCGACGTGACGCTCGAAGTCGACGATGCCGAGCTGGCCTCCGCGACGTTGATGCAGTACAGCGCCGAAGTCGAAGATCTGCGCAACTGCACGGTCTTCATCGCCACCGTGCCGACGCCGATCGATCACTACAAGCGTCCGGACCTCTCGCCGCTGATCGGTGCGTCGACGACCATCGGCAGCGTGCTGAAGAAGGGCGATGTCGTCATCTATGAATCGACGGTTTATCCCGGCGCGACCGAGGAAGAATGCGTGCCCGTGCTCGAGAAGATGTCGGGCCTGAAGTTCAACGAGGACTTCTTCGTCGGCTACAGCCCGGAGCGGATCAATCCGGGCGACAAATCGCACCGTCTGCCGGACATCAAGAAGGTCACGTCCGGCTCGACGCCCGAAGTGGCCGATTTCGTCGACGAGCTGTATCGCGGGATCATCACCGCGGGCACGCACAAGGCGAGCAGCATCCGTGTCGCTGAAGCGGCCAAGGTGATCGAGAACACGCAGCGCGACGTCAATATCGCGCTCATCAACGAACTGTCGATCATCTTCAACAAGATGAATATCGATACCGAATCGGTGCTGCTCGCGGCCGGCACGAAGTGGAACTTCATCCCTTTCCGCCCGGGCCTCGTCGGCGGCCACTGCATCGGCGTGGACCCGTATTACCTGACGCACAAGGCGCAGGCGATCGGCTATCACCCGGAGATCATTCTTGCCGGGCGCCGTCTGAACGACAGCATGGGCAACTACGTCGTCTCGCAACTCGTGAAGACGATGACCAAGCGCGAAATCGCCATCTCGGGCGCGCGCGTACTGATAATGGGCCTCACCTTCAAGGAGAACTGCCCGGACCTGCGCAACACGCGCGTGGTCGACATCATCGCCGACCTCAAGGAATACGGCGTCCAGGTTGACGTGTACGACCCGTGGGTGTCGAAGGAAGAGGCGCATCACGAGTACGGCATCGATCCGATCGAGCAGCCTGCCAAGGGCGTCTACGACGCGATCGTGCTCGCCGTGGCGCACCGCCAGTTCGCCGATGAAGGCGCGGATGGCATCCACGCCTACGGCAAGGCGAAGCACGTGCTGTGCGACCTCAAGTACATCCTGCCGGCCGAGGCGAGCGACATGCGTCTCTGAAGCTCGGTGGCATCGGGTCAGCCGATGCAGGCCGTCGCACAACATCGCCGCGGTTCGGCCCTCGAAAATTCGGGGGTTGCCCGCGGCGATGTCAACCGGACCTTCGGAGTTCGCAATGAAGATGCCCAAGGTAGTTCTGTACGCCAACACCGATTGGTATCTATTTAACTTTCGCCTTTCGTTCGCTCGCAAACTGCGCGATGCGGGTTTCGAAGTCATTCTGTTATCACCGGACGGCGAATACGGCCCGAAGCTGCGCGATCTCGGTTTTCGCTGGCACGCGGTGCCGATGAACCGTCGCAGCCTGAATCCGCTTCGCGAACTGGCGCTCGTGCTGTGGCTCGCGCGCTTCTTCAGGCGCGAAAAGCCGCAGCTCGTGCACGGCTTCACGATCAAGAGCGCGGTGTACGGCTCGTTCGCGAGCAAGCTCGCCGGCGTCCCCGCGCGCGTGAACGCGGTCGCGGGCATGGGCTACGTCTTCACGAGCCGCGACCTCAAGGCGCGTATCCTGAAGCCGGTCGTACGCCAGGTGATGCGCACGGCGCTGAACGGCCGCGACAGCATTCTCGTCCTGCAGAATCCGGACGACATCAAGCTGTTCGAAGCCGCGCGCATCGTCGAGTCGAAGGGGATCCGCCTCATCAAGGGATCGGGTGTGGATCTGACGCGCTTCAAGGTGCGCGAGGAGTCGCCCGAGGACGCGGTCAAGCCGCTGCGCATCCTGCTGGCGGCGCGGCTCGTGTGGGACAAGGGCATCGAGGAATATGTGGAGGCGGCGCGCATGCTGCGGCGCGAGAATCGCACCGTGCGCTTCCTCCTCGCGGGCTCGCCCGATGACGGCAATCCGGCGTCGGTGAGCACGGCGATGGTGCAGGGCTGGGTGAAGGAAGGGCTCGTCGAATGGCTCGGTCATGTGAGCGACATGCCGAAGCTCTTCGCCGAAGTGGATGTGATGGTGCTGCCGAGCTATCGCGAAGGCTTGCCGAAAGCGTTGATCGAGGCCGCCGGTTGCGCGTTGCCGCTGATCACGACGGATGCGCCGGGTTGTCGCGAAGTGGTCAGCGAGTCGGGCGTGGATGGCTTGCAGGTGCCGGTGCGCAATGCCAGCGCGCTCGCCGACGCGATCCGCCAGCTCGACGACGACCGCGCGCTCGCGAGAAAGCTGGGCCTCGCCGCGCGGGAAAAGGCACTGAAGAATTTCGACGAACGCATCGTCATCGAGAAGACGCTGGCCGTGTATCGCGAGCTGGTGCCCTCGATCGCGATAGAAGGCGAGCGCCGCGAACACGCCGCGCCCGTCGGTAATCTTGGAGACTTTCATGTCTGATCGTTACGAATCGATCCGCCAGCAACTGACGCGCACGCCGCGCAAGTGGCTGATCACCGGCGTCGCCGGGTTCATCGGCTCGAATTTGCTCGAAGCGCTCTTGAAGCTCGATCAGGAAGTGGTCGGGCTCGACAACTTCGCGACGGGTCATCAGCGCAATCTCGACGAAGTGCGCTCGCTCGTGACGCCCGCGCAATGGGACCGCTTCAGCTTCATCGAGGGCGACATCCGCAATCTCGACGATTGCCGCGCCGCGGTGAAGGGCGCCGCCCACGTGCTGCACGAAGCGGCGCTCGGCTCGGTGCCGCGTTCCGTGAACGACCCGATCACGACGCACGAAGTGAACATCAGCGGTTTTCTGAACATGCTCGTCGCCGCGCGCGACGCGAAGGTGGAGAGCTTCACCTACGCGGCGTCGAGCTCGACTTATGGCGATCATCCGGGCCTGCCGAAAGTCGAGGATCGCATCGGCCAGCCGCTTTCGCCCTACGCGGTGACGAAGTACGCGAACGAGCTGTACGCATCGGTATTCGCGCGCACGTATGGCCTGAACGCCATCGGCTTGCGTTACTTCAACGTGTTCGGCAAGCGCCAGGACCCGGACGGCGCCTATGCGGCCGTGATTCCGAAGTGGACCGCCGCGCTCATCGACGACGAGCAGGTGACCATCAACGGCGACGGCGAAACGAGCCGCGATTTCTGCTTCATCGACAACGTCGTGCAGATGAACATCCTCGCGGCGCTGTCCGACGAGCAGGCGCGCAACCAGGTCTATAACGTCGCGGTCGGCGATCGCACGACGCTCAATCAGCTCTATGACGGCCTCAAGCGCGTGCTCGCCGAGAACGGCGTGCTGAACGACGGCAGCCCGGTGTACGCGCCGTTTCGCGCCGGCGATGTGCGCCATTCGCAGGCCAACGTCGACAAGGCCGCGCAGTTGCTCGGCTACGCGAACGCCATTGCGCTCGCCGACGGTCTCGCGATCGCGATGCCCTGGTACATCCGCTTCCTTTCCGGACGGCGGCTGGAGCCGGTCGAAGCCGAAATGGCGACGAGGACCGCATGAAGATCGTCGTTTTCATCTACTCGATGCACGGCGGCGGCGCGGAGCGCGTCACCGCCAATCTCGCGAACGAGTGGGCGGCGCTCGGCTGGGAAGTGACCGTCGTCACGCTGACAGCCGGTGAAGGCGACGTCTATCCGTTCCATCCGGGCGTGAAGCGCATCGAGCTGGGGCTTGCGGGCGGCGTCGAAGGCGGCGGCTTGCTGCGCACGGCGCTGTCGAACCTGAAGCGCGTGCTCGCCTTCCGCAAGGTGCTGCGCGAGACGAAGCCGACGGTCGCGCTCGGCGTCATGGCGACCGCCAACGTGCTCGCCGTCCTCGCGGGCATCGGCTTGCCGTACAAGATCATCGCGAGCGAACACACGCATCCGCCGAGAGCGCCGCTCACGCCGTTCTGGGAACGTCTGCGGCTTCTCACGTATCGCTTCGCGGACAAGGTCGTCGCGCTCACCGACGAAACCCGCGAATGGATCGAAACGCATTGCCGCTGCACCGACGTGAAAGTGATTCCGCCGCCGTTCACGCTGCCGATCGCGAAAACGAATCCGATGATCGAGCCGCGCAGTGTCGTCGGCGACGAGCGGCGTGTGTTGCTCGCAGTCGGCCGGCTGTCGCCGGAAAAGGGCTTCGACAGTCTCATCGACGCGTTCAGGAAAATCGCCGGCTCGCTGCCGCAATGGGACCTCGTGATCGTCGGCGAAGGTCTTGCGCGCGCGAGCCTCGAACGGCGCGTCGAGGAGGCGAAGCTGCATGGCCGCGTGTTCCTGCCGGGCCGCGCGGGAAACGTCGCGGACTGGTACGAGCGCGCAGATCTTTACGTGTTGAGCTCGCACTTCGAAGGCTTCTCGATGACGCTCGTCGAAGCGATGGCGAGCGGTTGCGCGGCCGTGAGCTACGACTGCGATTCCGGGCCGCGCGTGATCGTCACGCACGGCACGAACGGCCTGCTCGTGAATCCCGTCGGCGATTCCAATGCGCTCGCGAAGTCGCTCGAAACGCTGATGCGGGACGACGCCGAGCGTCATCGCATGGCGCTGTGCGCGACCTCGGTCAACGACACGTTCGCGCTGCCGAAGACCATCGCGCTGTGGCAGGAGGTGTTCGAAGAGTCCGGCGTGAAGGTTCCGCTGCGCGCGGACCTGCGCGTGCCCGTTGTCGAACGATGAGGAGCCAACGATGAAAATCATGCTCGTCGTCAGTTCGATGGGAAGCGGCGGCGCCGAGCGCGTCGCGGCTTCGCTCGTCAATGCATGGGCGCAACGCGGCGACACCGTGACGCTCGTGATCACGTACAGCGGCCGCGGCGCGTGCTTCTATCCGCTCGCCGAAAACGTGCGCTGCATCTTTCTCGCCGATCGCGTGAAGGCCGGCGCGCGCATGCTGCAATATCCCGCGCGCTTTCGGGCGTTGCGCGGGCTGATCCGCGAGAGCGCGCCGGATGTCGTCGTGTCGTTCCTCTCGAACGTGAACATCACGACGATTCTCGCCACGCGCGGGCTGGGCGTTCCGGTGATCGCGTGCGAGCACATCGACCCTTCCGCCGATGGCCGCTCGCAGCTCATGAGTCAGATGTGCCGCTTCGTCTATCCGAGCGCGGATCTGCTCACGCTGCTCACGGACAACATGGAGGCATCGTTCAGAAAGATGGTGCCGCGGGTGAAGCGCATCGAAGTGGTGCCCAATCCGCTGCCGGACGAGTTGTTGCTGTTGCAGCCCGAGACCATCGAAAAGAGCGCCCGCAAGCGCCTCGTCGCGGTTGGGCGTCTCAACACGCAGAAGCAGTTCGATTTGCTGATCGACGTGTTCGCGACGCTCGCGCCCGAGTTTCCCGACTGGGACCTGTGGATCTGGGGCGAAGGCCCGGAACGCGCCGTGCTCGAAGCGCAGGTCGCGCAGTTGCAAATGGGCGAACGCGTGCTAATGCCGGGCAAGACCACGAGTCCCTGGGAAGAAATGGCGCGCTCGGATACGTTCGTGCTGTCGTCGCGTTATGAAGGTCTGCCGATGGCGATGCTCGAAGGCATGGCGCTCGGACTTGCGACCGTCGCGTTCGACTGCAAGAGCGGCCCGCGCGAACTGACGCGCGACGGTCAGGACGGCGTGCTCGTGCCTCCCGGCGACAAGGCCGCGCTGATCGATGCGCTGCGCCGCGTGATGTCGGACGAAGCGCTGCGCGTCGAACTCGGACGCAAGGCTGCGGCTTCGGTGCGGCAACGCTACTCGTCGCCGGCGATCCTGCGCCAGTGGGACGCCATCTTCGCGCAACTCGGCGCGCGCTCGCGTGGCGACGAAAGCAAGAGCACGGCTTATCGGCGCACGATCACGGGAGAGAAAGCGTAATGGTCGACCGGCGACGCGTGATCCACTCGCTGCTGATGGGCGCCGTGGCCGGCGGGTCGGGCGCGCTCGGCCTGAACGCGCGCGCGGCCGAGCGGCGCGACGTCGTCACCGACAAGTCGTTCGGCGTGAAGGGCGATGGCAAGACCAATGATCGCGTGGCGCTGCAAACGGCCATCGACCGGTCCGTCGATCAGACGCTGTTGATCACGGGCCGGTGCCGCATCGACGAGAAGGGGCTCAATCTGCGTCGCAACAGTCACGTGCGTTTCGCGCCGGGCGCGTCGATCAAGCTGTTGCCGCACGACACGTCGTTCTATTCGATCTTTCGCATCTGGGACGTGAACAACGTGCTCGTCGAGAACGCGGTGCTCGACGGCAGCAAGGAACTGAACGCCGCCAAGCCGGAGCTGCGCGAGAACGGCCACGGCATGGGCTTTTCGATCGCGGGCAGCACCGAGGTGACGCTCATCTCGCCGAAGACGGTCGGATGCTGGGGCGATGGCATCTATATCGCGAACAGCTACAACGTCGGATTCAAGTACAGCAGCGGCATTCGCGTGGTGAATCATCATGCGGACCGCTGCCGCAGACAGGGTGTGTCGATCATCAGCGGACGCAATATCGTGTTCGAAAATCCGCTGTGGGAGAACATCGGCGGCACGCAGCCGGAAGCGGGGCTGGACGCGGAGCCGAACAGCAACGCGGACATTCTCGAGAACATCCGCATCGTCAATCCGACGACGCGCAAGTGCAGGTACGGCATCATCGTCTGGCTGGAGGAGATCGTCGGGCCGATGCCCAAGCATATCGATATCGGCATCACCAATCATCGCGACGAAGGCGCGAGCGATGCGGCGTTCGCGGTGTCGGCGCTCAAGCTGAACGGGCGCAAGGTATCCGGGCAGATCGCCAGCCATTCGCCGACATGGGTCAGCCCGCGGCTTTCCACCGTCGAGAGCATCGATTACGACAAGGCGGGACCGAAGATCGTCGTCACCAACCTGAGGCTCGTGCCATGACAGCCCGCGCCCAAGGACAATAACTAAAGCGGAACAAGGCCAATACGATGCAATCAACGACAATGGACAACACCGCGCAGCAAGTTGCACCCGCGAAGCGGATACGCGGATTCGCGTACTTCATGACGCCCTCCGGATGGGCGTTCCTGGTGCTGGCGACCGCCGCGATTTCGATCGTCGCGTTTCGCGAGCGCAGCGTCGGGCTGATCTTCGACCAGGAAGCGTACATCCAGTACTTCCGCTCGACGGACTGGCACTGGCTCGTGCAGTTCTATCAGAACCGCGAGTCGGACATGGGCTTTCTCATCAGCCTGATCACCGAGGAGCTCGGATGGCGCTCGTGGGTCATTCTGCTCAACGCGTTCGGCGTGACGCCCGAAGGCGGCATTCGCACGACGGTGGTGCTGCTCAACCTGATCGTGATGTATTCGCTGCTGCAGACGCGGCGGCCGCTGATCGGCCTGCTCTTGTGGCTCGTCATTCCCTACGCGCTCGCGACCGTCGGACTGTTCCAGATCCGCCAGGGCTTCGGGCTCGCGATCGCGATGCTGTTCGCCTGCCGCTTCAACCGCCCGACGCTCGGCATGGGTCTCGCGAGCTTCGTGCATACGACCTTCGCGGTGCCGACCGCGCTTCTTCTTGCCGCGGGGTTCGGCGGCGAGAAGAAGCGCTCGCTCATCGTGGTCAGCGTGACGGCGATCGTGCTGGCGTCGGCGGCGAAGTTCCTGTTCGCGACCTACGGCGGACGCCGCATCGACGAATACACCGGTTATCAGGAGAACTTCACGATCAAGCTGCTGGCGCTGCTGTTCTTCTACACGATGGCGTCGATCATGGTGCTGTACTCGACGTGGCGCTCGCCTGAAACGAAGCGCGAGATCAACTACACGCGTCTGTCGATCATGCATTTCGGCCTGTTCGTTTATCTCGTCGTCGCGTTCTTCGTGTTTCCGTTCGCGAAAGGCCGCGTCTGGTATTGCGTGCCCTTGCTCCTGCCGTTCCTCGCGCCGGAGATCAAGTTCAAGAACGCGGCCGTTCTCGTCATCACCTTCGGCGTGTTCGTGGCGGTCGCCGCCGACGCAACGAAGAGTTATTTCGAAGGCGTCTATCACTACTTCCTGATGCCCTGACGACGATGTCCTACTTCCTGATTTCACTCGATTTCGAATTGATGTGGGGCGTGCGTGACCATCGCACGATCGCTACGTACGGCAAGAATATCCTCGGCGTGCGCGAGGCGATTCCGGCCATGCTCGCGATGTTCACGAAGTATCGCGTGAAGGCGACATGGGCGACCGTCGGCATGCTGCTCTTCGATAACAAGAAGGATCTGCTCGCGAATCTGCCCGATGTCCGGCCGACTTATACCGATGCGAAACTGAGCCCTTACACGAACGGTTATCTCGATTCGATCGGCGCGGACGAGAAGAGCGATCCGTACCATTACGGCCTTTCGCTTGCGCGGCAGATCGTCGATACGGAAGGCAGCGAGCTCGCGAGTCACACGTTCTGTCATTACTACTGTCTCGAAGCGGGGCAGGACAAGGCGCAATTCGCCGCCGACATGCACGCGTCCGTCGCGGCGATCCGGCGTCTCGCCGATCCGCCCGCGAGCATCGTGTTTCCGCGCAATCAGGTGAACAACGCGTATCTATCGGTTTGCGCGCAGGAGGGGCTGATCGCGTACCGGGGCACCGAGCGCAACTGGATGTATCGCGAAACATCGCGCGCCGACGAAGCTGCGCTGCGTCGCGCGGCGCGTCTCGCCGATGCCTATGTCAATCTCTCAGGCGATCACGCCTTCGATCCGCGCCCTTCGCGCGGGCTCGTCGACGTGCGCTCCAGCCGCTTCCTGCGTCCGTATGCGCGCAACAAGCGGGCGCTCGAATGGCTGCGCATCCATCGGATCAAGCAGTCGATGACTTCGGCGGCGCGCACGGGACGCTCGTTTCACCTGTGGTGGCATCCGCATAACTTCGGCGCGAATCTCGCTGAAAACCTCGCGGTGCTCGAAGCGGTGCTCAAGCATCATGCGCATCTGAGAGACACCTACGGTGTGCAGCCCGCGACCATGGCAGAAGTCGCGCGGGCGACGCAATCGGAAGAGAGCAGGCTTGCGGAGATGGAGTTCGGGCTGTTCGTTTGACGAAGTACGAAAGACGGTAACAAGACACTAGAAAACCACCGCGTACCGCGGGTGCGCTGCATTGGCGATGGCCATTGCAGTGCGTCGGCGCGTTCGCGGGATAAGAACAAAGGGGGAAGTGCGATGAATTTCCGTAACGACATAAACGGCTTGCGCGCGTTCGCGGTTCTCGCGGTCGTCCTTTTTCACTTCGATGTGCCCGGCTTCAAGGGCGGCTATCTCGGCGTCGACGTGTTCTTCGTGATTTCAGGCTACCTGATGACGAGCATCATCTTCAGGCGCATGGAGAAGGGCAGGTTCTCGGTGCTCGAGTTCTATGCCGATCGCGCGCGGCGCATTATTCCCGCGCTCGCGTTTCTCTGCTTCGCACTCGGCGTGCTCGGCTGGCTCGTGTTCCTGCCTTCCGAGTTTCGCGCGTACGGCAAGGCGGCGGGATCGAGCCTCGGGTTCTTTTCCAATATCGTTTATTGGCGTGAGGCGGGTTACTTCGATGTCCGCTCGCATCTGAAATGGCTGTTGCATACGTGGTCGCTTTCCGTCGAATGGCAGTTCTATCTGCTGTATCCGCTCGGCATTCTGCTCGTGCGCAAGCTCGTTGGGCAACGTGGGACGGTGATCGCGCTGATCGGCGTCGCGCTCGCGTCGCTTGCGGTGTGCGTCTATCTCTCCGATCCGACTAAATGGCCGACGGCCGCGTTCTTCCTGCTGCCGACGCGCGCATGGGAGATGCTCGCGGGCGGTCTCGTGTACCTGTTCCCGGTGACGCCGCGCAGGTCCGTTCGCCGGACGATCGAATTCGCCGGTCTCGCGATGATCGTGTACGGCGCGCTCACCTTCAACGAAAGCAACGCGTGGCCCGGCTATCTCGCGCTCGTGCCGGTTCTCGGTACGGCGCTCGTGCTTCTCGCGGCGCGCAAGCATTCGATTTTCACGTGCAATCCGCTTGCGCAATTCATCGGCAAGATTTCGTATTCGGTCTATCTCTGGCACTGGCCGTTCGTCGTTGCGCTCACGTACTTCGACAAGGACGGCTCGCTGCCCTGGCGCGTGGGCGCCATCGCGGGCGGCTTCGCGATGGGATATATCTCGTATGCGCTCGTCGAGTCTAAGACGAGAAAGCCATCGCGAGGCGAGCCGCGCGCGTTCCCGAGGTTCATCACGCTGCGTCCGATTCTCGCGTTCACGCTGCTGCTCGCTGTCGGCGGCGGCAGCATCTATGCGAGCCAGGGCGTACCGAATCGCTTCGACCGTTCGGTGTTCATCGCCGATAGCGAGACCTACGACACGAATCCGCACCGCACGAAGTGTCACATGATGATCGATCCATGCGACGTCGCGAACAAGCAGAAGGATAGCCGCGTGGTGGTCCTCGGCGACAGTCACGCGGAGGCCATCGCCGAAGCGGTCGTCGATGCGGTGCCCAACGGCAAGCCGGATGATGTCCTGCTGATCACGATCGAAGGCTGTCCGACGATCTACGGCATCCGTCGCGGCAACGGCGATTGCTTCGATCAGGACCGCAAGTACATCGACATCCTGAGCCGCGACGAGACCGCGAAGACGCCCGTGATCATCGCCAATCACTGGTCGCAGTACTGGTCGGGTCCGACGATGGATGAGTTCGCGTTCGTCAATCCCGAGCAGCCCGCGCAGACGCCCGCGCCGTTTTCCACCGAGCGGTATCGCGAGCACTTGCTCTCGACGGTCTGCCGCATCTCGAAGATCCGGCCGGTCTATCTGGTGGAGCCGATTCCGGAGTTCGACTTCAATGTTCCACTGATGCTCGCGCGCGAGAAGATGAAGGACCCGCACGCGCCCGATCTGTCGATCACGCTGTCCGATTACGCCCAGCGCAACGGCGGCTTGCTGCAGGCGATGCGTCAGGCGCACGACCAATGCGGCATCCATCTGCTCGACCCGCGCCCGTTCCTGTGCCCGGACGGCAAATGCATGGGCTCGCACGACGGTCGGCCGCTCTATTCCGACTACCACCACATGAGCGAATACGGCAACCGCTTCCTCGTGCCGATGTTCCGGCGGGTCTTCGAGCAGAGCTGAGAGACAGCAGGATGATGCGAGCGCGCGGCCTCCCTCGGGAGGCCGTGTCTCATTGGGGCGTAGCGGTATCGGGTGTCGGACCGTTACCGGTGAAGGGCGGCGCGAAGCGCGTCCAGAAGATGTAGCACGCGAGCACGGAGATTGCGCCGATGCCGGTTGCGAGCAGCACGCCCTGAGCGCCGTAGAGACGCACGAGAATGACATTGCCGATGATCTTGGCCGCGAAGCCGATCAGCGAAATGACGGAGATGGCCCGATAGCGCGTTTCGCTCGCGAACAACTGCACGAGCACGCACATGCCGAAGTAGAACGGCACCTGCAGCAGCCCGTAGCGAAAGAGCGTGGTGACCGCGATCGTGTCCTCGGGCGTGAAGGCGCCCTTCTGGAACAGCAGCTTGACCACATACGGCGCGAGCGCGTACGCGAAGAGTCCGCCGACGAGACCGAGCATCGTCATGATGCCCGACCACTTCAGCGCGGTGCTGCGCGCGCGTGCATGATCGCCGCGATGAAGAATCTCCGCGAGGATCGGCAAGGTCGCCCGCGTGATCGCGAGCGCGCCCATGCTGAGCACGAGCGAGAGCAGCCGGTTCGCGTAGCCGAGCGTCGCGATGGCGCCGTCGCCTTGCTGCGCCATGAAATATTGATCGATGGGAAGCCAGAGACTCGCCACGACCGAGCCGATCGTGAGCATGCCCATCGAGCGGATCGTCGACGGCCATTGCTTCGCGCGTGCCGAGACGCGCGGCAGCACGGGCATCGCGTCGGCGCGTTTGGCGAGCACGCGCAGCCACGCGGCCTGCACCACGAAGCCGAGCGACGTGCCCAGCACGAGCGGCGTGATCGACGTGTTGTTGCGCGCGGCGAGCACGAAGACCAGGAGGCCGATGGCCGGCACGCATTCCAGCAACGTATTGATGTGCTTGCCCGAAGCCTGCAGACGTGAGGAAGAAATGCAGATCGTGAAGGTCAAGAGGCCGACCGGCGTCATGCTGATGATCATCGCCCGGCACATGTCGCGCGTCGATTCCGCGAGACTGCCCGCGATGACATCCGCGAGATAAGGCCAGAACAGCCAGAGCAGGAGAGAGGACGAGAGGCCGATGACGAGCCCGATGCCTTCGAGCTCGCCGAGAAAGCCGTCGCGTTGTGACTTGTCTTCCTTGAGCGACACGAGCGCAGGAACGAGCAGCACGGCGAGCACGTTCGTGAGCATCGTAGGCAGCCAGGTGACGAGCGTGAGCGCGAACTGATAGGCGTCGACGGTGCCGCTGATCCCGTAGCGATACGCGATCGCCATTTCCTTCGATGCGCCGATGCATTTCCCGGCGATCACGAATATCAGCAGGACGACCGCGCTTCTCGCGATTCGCTTGTGATCCTGATGCACGCCGCCGAGACGTCGTCTTACCGATTGCACAGCTGCGCTCAGCACGTGTACTCCTCCTGCGTTGGAGCCTTTCGTCGCGTGGCCGGACGTCGGGTCGAAATCGCCATGCGATCGGATACGCGAAGGCCAGCGGCTTTCGCGTGAGAGTGACGAGCATGCACGAAAACGGGCGCCTCGACTGTTCGCCAAGGCACCCGGCAACGCCGATGGCGGCGCGTGCTGTCTTCAGGGAAAACGCGTGGAAGAGGTATTTCTTACGATGAGTGTTCCGCCCAGGGTCGCATGATGTAGCGCGCCGCGCGGTGGAGCGATGCATCGTCCGTCAGAATCCGCGCCGGGCATCCGGCCACCGTCACGTTCGGCGGAATGTCGCGGGTCACGACGCTGCCCGCGCCGATCGTGACGTTATCGCCGATGGTCACGTCCTCGACGATGCACACGTTCGGCCCGATATATACGTTGTTACCGATCGTCGCCGCCTTGCCGTGGTTCGATCCGATCGTCACGCCCTGCGAGATGTTGCAGTTCGCGCCGATGACCGCGGTCGGATTTACCACGAGCGAGCCGACGTGGCTGATGTAGAAGCCCGGCCCGATCTTCGTGCGCGGGCTGATCACGAAGCCGAACCTGCGCTGCTTCAGGCGGATGACATGGTTGAGCACGAGCCGCACCGGCCGGGACGAGGCGGCGCTCGCCAGCCGCAGCCAGAACATGTAGTTGAACCCTTCGTTCAACACCAGTTGCTCGAGGAGGAGCATGAAGCTGTACTCGCCGCTGTAGCGGTAGAGATCGCTTTTGATCAGATCGAAGGTCTTCATTGCAGCGTGTCTTTTTGGTTGCGTGGACGCTTGGGGCGGTTTCGACCCGACCTTAAGACTAGGGATTGCGGCCATCGAGTTCAGTGCGCAATGAAACACTGGACTGTTTCGCAACGGAAAGGATTTCCGATTTCATCTATTTTGTCTGCTGAATATCGCGATTTTATTTAATCAGATTATTAGAGATCTGGCGCAAGCCCAGCCGACATGGGAAAACGAGAAGAAGCAGGGTAACTTGGTATAAACCCGATAGGGGTATTCACCGTAGGGTCTTTCGTTTTTTAATCGAAAAAAAGTTTGCAGCCCACGCTTACAAAATCTGATTCCTCAGTCGAAAAGTAGAAAAAGTCACTTTCATTTTGTAATTTTTGCATATGCGGGGTGGTGAAGACGGTAAATCGAAGCCGCTAAATGAGAATTGTCCGCGGCATGAGCGGTAAATGAAGCGAAATAATCAGCCTATTGATGATCGTTTCGGCATACGAAAGGCGCTCCGTCAGGCCTTGTATGGCCTCCCGCGAGGACCTGACACGGGGTCTTCGCGTGAACGTTCGTGTACTTAAAATCGAATGTTCATATGAATATTAATCGTCTTATCGAATGTGGATTAAAGTGGTGTTATTCATATACGGTATTAACATTAAAACCGGCGTAGTTCATTTCACTCCCGGAAGAATGAAACAGAAAATACGCCGCGATAAAGCGTCGAAAAAATAAAAGGAATAGTTACAAGCGTACATTCTGTTACAAGTAACGGGTAGGAATACTCTGTAGCAATCTGTAGTATTAATAAAAGACGGTAATTACTGCCGTCAGACTTCAGTGCTTCGACGGGCCGTACCCGGATCGTTCGAGCATGGGCTGGTCAGGTTTTCCGGAATATCTGGTTCCTCAATCCCGAAGTCGAAACTGTTTTTCGCCGAGATGCCTTTCGGAGTCGCCGTGTGCGGCTGTCGAGCGCTGGGCGGCGCAATCGTTTGCGCCTGCTCTATTCGCGTCGGTCATCTCATTGCCCATAAAGAAACGTTGCGTGCGACCGATGTTGCAGGAACCGGTTCGCCCGTAGATAACGTACGACCTATTGGAAAGACAATGCTTCCGAACCTCACTCAGGCAGACAACCAGGCAGACAACACCCGTATCGCAACCCGTCGCAAGCTGCTGACCTCGCTCATCGCGGGCAGCGGCGCGTTCGTGCTCGCCGCATGCGGCGGTGGCAGCGACGGCGGCGCGGCTGATTCTGTTGCCGATCGCTGGAGAAGAAGGAACAACAACGGTGGCGCCTCGACGGCGACGCCCGCGAGCTCGGCCTCTTCCGCGGCGCCCGCCAGCGCGGCGGCTCCCGCCAGCCCTGCTGCACCGGCAAGCTCGACGTCCGCCGCGGCCGATAACACCGCCGGCACCATCGCCGCTTCGTCGTTCGGCGTGAAGGCCGATGGCAAGACCAACGACCGCGCCGCGCTGCAAGCCGCCATCGACGGTTCGGTCGGCCAGATCCTGCTGATCTCCGGCCAGGTCCGCATCGACACGACCGGTCTCACGCTGCGCACGAACAGCCACATCCGTTTCGCGTCGGGCGCTTCCATCAAGCTGCTCGCGCACAACGCCGACATCTATCAGATGATGCGTATCGTCGACGTGAACAACGTCATCGTCGAAAACGCGTACCTCGACGGCAGCAAGGAACTGAACTCGGCGTCGGGCGGCGAGCACGGCATGGGCTTCACGATCATGGGCGCGACGAACGTGCATCTGGTCGCGCCGACCACGATCAACACGTGGGGCGACGGCATCTACATCAACGATAGCCAGACCAAGAAGAACACCCCGACGTACAACCTGACGGTCGACAACCACAAGGCCGACGGCTGCCGTCGCCAGGGCGTGTCGATCATCTCGGGCGACACGATCACGTTCAACAGCCCGGTGTGGCAGAACATCAACGGCACGGCGCCGGCGTGCGGTCTCGACTTCGAACCGAACGACAACTCGGCCGTGTTCAAGACCATCACGATCAACAGCCCGACAACCGCGAACTGCAAGGGCGGCGGCATCAACGTGTGGTTCGGCTCGCTGCCGGGTCCGATCAGCAAGACGGTCACGATCGCGATCAACAACCACGTCGACACGACGAGCCCGGGCGGTTCGTTCGCGGTTCAGGGTCTGTCGCTCGACGGCTACATCGTGAACGGCCAGATCAGCAGCACGAATCCGAAGTGGAAGTACCCGCTGATCGTCGAGCAGTGGGACAACGCGGGTCCGCGCATCAACGTGCAGAACCCGACGATCGTCAAGTCGTAATCGACGGCGAAAGAACAACGCCATGCGAAAGGAGCATCTTTCGCATGGCGTTTTTGCGTTTTCGCGCCGCCTACTTGAACCAGCCCAGATTCACGGAATTGGCGATGGCCTGCATCCCGGCCTGATTCGGATGCAGGTTGTCGCCACTGTCGTACGCGCCGAGTATGACGGGCGGATTGGAAGGATCGCCGATCGCGGCGGCCTGATCGAGCACGGCGTCGCAGCCGCTGTCGGCGCTGGCGACGAATGCGTTCACCGCCGCGCGCGTCGCTTCGATGTCGGGCGTCCACGACGACACGCCCTCGAACGGCGTGAGCGTCGAGCAGATCACGCCGACGCCCGCCGCGTGCGCGCTCTGCGCGAGCTCGCTGAACGCGCTGTTCAGACGGGCCGCTGTCGGCGGCGCGCCACCGATCAGATTGTTGACCGCGTCGTCGGAAATGATCACCCACTTCACGTTGTACTGGTCGAGCACGTCGCGCTGGAAGCGCGTGAGACCGGCCTCGCCGGAACCGTTCGTGAAGAAGTCATTGCCGGAAATGCCCTGGTTGAGCACGCCGACCGTCATGCCGGCTTGCTGAAGGCGCGCGGCAAGCAGGTTCGACCAGCGGCCGTTGGTGTTCGGCTGCGACGCGACGCCTTCTGTGATCGATGCGCCGAACGCGACGACGGCGCCCGTCGCACTGGCGTTTTGCACGACGACGTCGGTGAGGTAGTAATAAGACTGCTCGCCGAGTGCGTTGACGACGCCGCCCGTGAAGTTCGGGTCGGCGCTGACGTCGCCGGGTGCGATGTACACGTCCTGAAGCGCGTCCACGTGACCGGTCGTTCCGCTCGGCGTCTGCTGCGGCAGATAGGCGCTGACGACGATATCCGTGAGCGCCGGCACCTGAAACGCGACCGGGTCGCTCATCATCACGCGGCCTGGCGGGATCGTGACGAAGGGCTGCCCGTCGAAGGTGACGGCCTTGTCGGTGCCGGGTACGGTGCGCTGGCCGCTCGCCCTTAGCGCGACACGCACGTCGCCAATCACGAGCGGATCGCTGCCATACAGATTCGAGAACTGCACGCCGACGGCCGTTCCGCCGATGCTCGTGTGCACGATCTGCCGGATCGTCTGATTATTGAAGCCGCCGTCGCGAGTGGCCATCGGCGCGGTGCTCCACGTGCCGGTCCACGGCAGGGTCGCGCTGATGCTCTGGGCAAAACTGGACGACGAAAGCGGCAGGACGAGCGCGGTGGCCACGAGGGCTCGCTTGACGCGGGGAAATTGCTTGTTCAACTCGTTCTCCGAAACCAGCCGGGCATGGAAAGGACGTATCGCGTGACATGGGGACGTCCGTGGAGCGGGAAACCCTGGAAGGCCAGGTTTCCGTTCCTGTTTGGCTGGCGCGTGTGGCCACAGCGCGCCATTGTGTCGGCGAAATCTTCGGTGGACTTGTTTCGCCTTGATGCATCGAAGCACCATTTCCGCGCATGCTCTGTGCGCGACCGCGCATAAGGGCGGAAGGGCGATTTTGAAACGATTGCGCCGCAACTAACCGGCCTCGGTGGACGCCCGCCGGGCGTTATTGCTGCGCGCCGGACGCGGTCTCGGGCGCCGATGCCGCCGCCGTGTCGCTCGCGCTTTCGTTCGGCGACGGCAGGATCGGCGGCATCGTCGTGAATACCGGCGGTTGCGGCGTTTCTTCGGTCACTTCGGCCACCGGCTCCGAAGGCGCGCGCTTCGTGCGCGCCGGAGGCTGCGCCGCCGTCTGCGCGGTCTTCGGCTTGCCCGGCTTCGGCGCTTTCGAGAATGTTTCGTCGAACCAGGTTCGCACGCGGGTGGTCATCGTCTGCCATAGGCCCGGCGTTTCCTGCGTGTCGAAGCGCGCGCGTGCGTCGATCAGATGCGAACGCAGCGAGCGCTGCACGAAATCGCCGACGATCGGCAGTGCGCTATGCGCGCCTTGTCCCCAGTAGTCGCTGCGCAGCGTGACGCGGCTGTCGTTGAAGCCGATCCACGCGCCCGCGACGAGTTGCGGATGCATCAGGATGAACCAGCCGTCGGCGTTGTCCTGCGTCGTGCCGGTCTTGCCCGCGACGTCCGCGCGGATGCCGAAGCGCGTGCGGATCGCCGTGCCGGTGCCGCGGTTGATCACGTCGCGCATCACATCGACGAGCTTGCGCGTCGCATCGACGGACAGCGCGCGTTCGGGCGCGCTCTCGAACTGCGCGAGCACGTCGCCGTCTTTGTTCTCGATGCGCGTGACGAGCAGCGGCTCTATATAACTACCGTCATTGGCGATGGTGCCGTACGCCGACACCATCTCCTTCAGCGTGACCGGGCTCGTGCCGAGCGCGAGCGACGGCACCACATCGAGATGGCTGTCGCGCACGCCCATGTCGCGTGCGAGCCGCGCGACGCGTCCGGGCCCGACCTGTTCCATCAGTTGCGCGGTGATGCGGTTCTTCGAATAGGCGATGCCGTCGCGCAGACTCACGGGGCGGCCGGAGGGAGGCGAATCGTCGGTCGGACGCCAGGTTTCGGCGCCGCGCACCGGAATCTCCACGGCCTGATCGATGAACGTGTCGGTCGGCTTCGCGCCGCGCTCGAACGCCGCGCCGTAGACGAAAGGCTTGAACGTCGAGCCAGGCTGGCGGCGCGCCTGCGCGACGTGATCGAACGGGTCCTGCGTGAAATCGCGGCTGCCGACCCACGCCTTGATCTGGCCGTTGCGCGGATCGAGCGCGAGGAACGCGGCCTGCACGCGCGTCTTGTTCTCGCACAGCGCCTGCATGAACGCGCGGTCCGAGCCGAGATTTTTGATGGCATCGGCATCGTTCGCGCCGCTCGTGCGCAGCGCGCGATACTGATCCGTCTCGCGGATGAACGCGTGCGCGAGATCCGCGTTCGTGTTCGCGCAGCCACCTCGTCCGCCCCACGCCGCATTCGCGATCGATTGCAACTGATTGCCCTGTAGCGCGAGCGCGTTCGTCGCCATCGTCTGCAGACGCGAATCGATGGTCGTGCGCACGACGAGACCATCCGAATAGATGTTGTAGTCGTTGTCGTCGGCCCAGCCGATCAGCCATTTGCGCAACTGCTGCGCGAAGTGCGGCGCGCGGCCGGGCTCCTCCGTCTGCCGCTCGAAGTCGATGCGCAGCGGACGCTTCTTGAGCGCGTCGAGCTTCGCCGCTTGCAAGTGGCCGAACTTCACCATCTGCCCGAGCACGATGTTGCGCCGGTCGAGCGCGCGCTCGGGATTGATCACCGGGTTGTAATAGCTGTTGCCCTTCAACATGCCGATGAGCGTCGCGCTCTCGAGCACGTCGAGCTGGCCCGCGGATTTGTCGAAGTAAGTGCGCGCGGCCATTTCGATGCCGTAGGCGTTGTAGAGGAACGGCACCGTGTTCAGATAGGTTTCGAGAATCTCGTCCTTCGAATAGAGCGCTTCGATCTTGAACGCGGTGATCGCTTCCTTCAGCTTGCGCGTGAGCGTCTGCGAGCGGCCGATTTCCTCGGGATACAGATTGCGCGCGAGCTGCTGCGTGAGCGTCGAGCCGCCCTGGCGGTCGCCCGAGAACGTATGCAGCGCCGCGCCCGCGGTGCGCCTGAAATCGATCCCGTGATGCTGATAGAAACGCCGGTCTTCCGTCGCGATGAGCGCGTCGATCACCTGCGGCGAGATTTCCTTGAGGCTCACCCATTCGCGATGCGTCGGCTTGAACTCGGCGAGCAGCTTGCCATCGGCGGAATAGATCTGCGCGGGCTGGTCGACCTTTGCCTTACGGATATCGCGGATGCCGGGCGTGAACGGAATCAGCACCAGCACGTAGAGCAGGAAGAGGGCAGGCAGCAGAAGCAGCGTGCGCGGCCGCAGATGCGGACGCAGCCGCGACGCGAGGCGAGCCAGAATCGCCTTGGCCAGGGCTTTGAAATCAGACGCGGTCACAACGAAACGGGATGCCCGGACATGGAAAACCCTGAATCGTAGCGTAATTTTTCAGCAGGTCTTTCGCAAATTTGTCATCGGGGCGACGGCGTGCGTGCGCGTCGCAATGCGTCACGGCTACGCTGGCGTGATCGTTCGCGGGAAAACCCTGATTCTCTCATCGCAAACATTTCCCTATTGTCCTGTTCTACAGAAAACATGTAGCCTTTTTGTTTGAGAAGGATCGGGCCGGTCTGCGGTTCTCTCGGGGAAAAGCACAATTGACTAAGGGTGTTATGAAAGTTTCGACCTCTTCGCGGCGGGAGATCACGTCTCTCCAACGAAGCTTCTGGATGCTCGACGCCGAGCCGCAACTGGACGTGGCCGCGCCGCTGTCCACATCCGAGGACGCCGATGTCGTCGTTGTGGGCGGTGGGTTCGTCGGGCTCTGGACGGCGCTGACCATTCGCGAGCTGAGTCCGGCGGCAAAGGTCGTCGTGCTGGAGCGTGATGTTTGCGGCGGCGGCGCGTCCGGGCGTAACGGCGGTTTCGTGATGTCGTGGTGGCCCAAGATCGCGTCGCTGCTGGCGTTCATGGATGTCGAGCAGGCGCTGTTTTTGGCCCGTGCGTCAGAGCGTGCGATCGAGGAACTCGGAGACTTCTGCGAGCAGCACGCTATCGATGCGCATTTCCGGCGCGCCGGCTGGCTGTGGACGTCGACATCGGAAGCGCAGGGCGACTCATGGACCGCGACGGTCGAGGCCTGCGCCAAACTGTGCGTGCGTCCCTTCGAACATGTCGCTTCAGAGGAAGTCGCTCGCAGAACGGGCTCCGGTATTCATCGGGCCGGCGTGTTCGAGCGCAGCAATGGCACCGTACAGCCGGCGGCGCTGGTTCGAGGCATGCGCAGGCTCGCATTGAAGCGCGGCATCCGCATTTATGAGAACACGCCCGTTCTGGAAATCAGCCGTGAGTGTCCGTCCATCGTGCGCACCGATAAAGCTCAGGTGCGCGCGAACGCCGTTGTACTGGCAACGAATGCATGGGCGACGGCCATTCCCGAGATCGCACGCTTGATCGTGCCGGTCAACAGTTCCATCGTCGTGACCGAGCCGATCCCGGAACGACTGCGTTCGATCGGCTGGACGGGAGGCGAGGCGATCACCGATTCGCAACTGATGGTGAACTACTACCGGACGACTCGTGACGGACGCATTGCCTTCGGCAAGGGAACCGGGGCGCTCTCCAGAGGCGGGATCATCGACGAAACGTTCAGCCACCACGCCGAGAGTTGTGCGATGACGGAGCAGGACTTCCGGCGTACCTATCCGATGCTTGCCGGCGTGCGCGTCACGCACGCGTGGTCCGGTCCAATCGACCGAACCTACGACAGCTTGCCGGTCTTCGGCACGCTCTCCGGCACGCAGCATATTCACTATGGCGTCGGCTGGAGCGGTAATGGCGTCGGACCCAGCCGGATCGGCGGAAAGATTCTCGCCAGTCTTGCGCTCGAGCGAAAAGACGAGTGGAGCGGTTGCGCGCTCGTCGGGCGCCGGGCGCGGACGTTCCCGCCGGAGCCGATCAAATACATCGGCGGGTCGCTGGTACGCGGCGCGGTGCGCAGAAAGGAATGCCGGGAAGCGGCGGGCGCGGTGCCAAGGACGTTCGACGTCGCGCTGGCAAAGCTTGCCCCGTCTGGATTGGAAGATAAATCATAAGGATGTCGAAGTATATGAAGCCCGTTGTTTACCGATATGAAGACAGCACGCGCTTTTCACCTTGGGTGGACGTTGCCGCGCCCATTGGCGACCCAGTGTCCCGAACGAGAACCGCGCACGATGGGCGTTCAGAGGAGGAGGGGGTTGCATTCGGCGTTTGGGAGTGCAGCCGTGGAGTGTGGCGTCGGCAAGTCACGAAGCGCGAGTTCAGCCATATTCTTGCCGGCCATTGCTTCTTCACGCCGGACGACCAGGCGCCAATCGAGTTGCGCGCGGGGGACAGTGTCTATTTTCCTGCGAACTGCAATGGAATCTGGGATATCCGCGAGGACATCCGAAAATCCTATTTGATCATCGACTGATTTCAAAGGCGATCGGCAACGCATCGGATTGAAACGCAGTTATTTAGAAGTACAAAAGGAGACACCATGTCTAACTCCCATGACGGAACGCTCAAGGGCGGCCTTCAGTCACGTCATATGACCATGATTTCCATCGCGGGAGTCATTGGCGCCGCTCTGTTCATAGGGTCGGGCAAACAAATCGCGCTCGCGGGACCATCGGTCATTCTCGCTTACGTGGCAGGCGGCATTCTCGTCTTTCTCGTCATGCGGATGTTGGGTGAGATGGCGATCGCCCAGCCCGATACCGGTTCGTTCTCGACCTACGCGGACCGCGCCATCGGCCGTTGGGCGGGCTTCACGATCGGCTGGCTGTATTGGTATTTCTGGGCGATGTTAATGGGCTGGGAAGCCTACGTCGCTGGCCAGATTCTGCATGCCTGGTTCGCTTCGATACCCGACTGGGCTTTCGCGCTGATGCTCACCCTCGCGTTTATCGGCACGAATCTCATGAACGTGAAGAACTACGGCGAGTTCGAATTCTGGTTCGGCATGATCAAGGTGACGGCGATCATTTTGTTTCTGGTGATCGGCAGTCTCGCCGTCGTGCATCTCTGGCCTTTCGGACATGCTCGCGGCTTCTCCCATCTGAGCGATTCGGGTTTCATGCCGAACGGACCCAAATCGGTCATCACCGCATTGCTCGGCGTGATGTTCGCCATGATCGGGGCCGAGGTCGTGACGGTGGCGGCGAGCGAGTCCGTCAATCCCGGGAAAGAGATCTTCAAGGCGATTCGCTCGGTTGTGTGGCGCATCATCCTGTTTTATGTCGGATCGATCTTTCTGGTTGTGTGCCTCGTGCCGTACAACGATCCTGCGCTGGTGGATCCTACGCGCGGAAGCTACACCGTCGCACTGGATGCGCTCGGTATTCCCCATGCCCGGTTGATCGTCAACTGCGTGGTGCTGACTTCGGTTTGCAGTTGCTTCAATTCGTCGCTCTATACGGCGTCGCGCATGCTCTTTTCGCTCGCCGGCCGTGGCGATGCACACCGGATCATGGCCAGGACCGCGAACGGGACCGGTACGCCTTATGTGGCCGTCGTGATATCGAGCGTCTTTGCCTTCACCGCGGTTTATATGATGGCAAGCTCCAAGATGGATCTTTACGACGTCCTGATGCAGACCACAGGCTGCGTCGCGTTGCTCGTCTATCTGACGATAGCCTGTTGCCAGTTGCGTATGCGTCGGCAACTGGAGGCGCAAGGTGTCGAACTGAAGCTGAAGATGTGGTTGTTTCCGTGGCTGACCTGGGCTGTTATCGCCTTCGTGATTGGCGCGCTGGTCACCATGACAGTGGAAGGAACCTACCGCGCGGAGGTGCTCTCCACGTCGTGTCTCGCGGCCGTCATCGTGATCATGGGGCTGATCGCGCAGCGTTACGGAATTGGCAAGGGCAAAGCACACACCACTAAAAACTCTTGGGTGTGTTGACCCAGATAAGCACCGTTGGCTCGTCACCCGTAGCCTTCCAGCTATGCGGATGCTGGCTCGGAAAAGCGATGCTATCGCCAGGCCCGAGGACGTGTTGCACATCGTCCACTGCGATATGAAATGCACCGGATAGAACGTGGATAAACTCTTCGCCTTCGTGGGAGTAGAACCCGCTACTTTCCGCGCCAGGCTGAAGCACCCACTTCTGGCAGTCGAGCAAGCTGAGCGATTCGGCCAGTTGAAGGATGCGGATGTTCTTGCCGAAGCCGGCAATACTGCGCTCTTTCCCGCTTCGAACGACCTCGCGGTGAGGCTTGCTGCGTGACGGTTGAGACAGGTCCGTTACCGTGGTCCCGTAGCACAGCGCCAGCGCCTGCATGCTCGCGACGGTGGCGCCTTGCGAAGTGCGTTCGAAGGTCGAGATAAAAGAGATGGCGAGCCCGGTCGATTCTGCCGCTTCGCGCAAAGACAAACCGGCTTTTCGTCTGGCCAGCCGGAAGCGGCTGCCCAGTCCGTTTTGTCCGCTTTCGTTGAGCCCTTCCGTTTCGGGCTCGCGCTCAAGGGACTGAGGCGCAGTGTCGAGGTCTTTTTCCGCAAGCGCCTTGCGGATCGCGGACATGTTCAGTCCTTCGACTTTCCGCATGTGCTGTATAGCCCGAATCTTTTCGATATCGGCCTGATCGAAAACACGCTGCCCGACTGCCGACCGTTTCGGCGATACCAGTCCATGCTGTTCCCATAACCGAAGCGTGGATACGTTGGTTCCTGTCAGGCGGGCTACGTCGGTAATACGGTGTAGTGTCACTTATGAACCTCGGCTTTCGCAGCGTGCCCTCAGACAGAGATCATGATGTGGCTGCATTTTACAGAGTCCTTTTGTATCGAGCGGTCGCCCTATGCTCGAGTGATGTCCTGCGTGCGCGCGCCGGCCGAGTCGCCGATCGGAAACGCGGTCGTCGAAAGAATCTCGCGCAGCACGACGAACGTGCGGATCTGGCGCACGCCGGGAAGATAAAGCAGCTTCTCGGCATGGAGCCGGTTGAAGCTTTCGCTGTCGCGCGTGCGGATCAGCATGAAGAAATCGAACTCGCCCGTCACGACATGGCACTCCGTGCAGCCGGGGACTTTCTGCGCGGCCTTTTCGAAATCGGCGAAGGAATCCGGCGTCGAGCGGTCGAGGATCACGCCGATCAGCACGAGCATGCCCGCGTCGAGCGCTTTCGGATTGAGCAACGCGACGGTCGCGCGGATCAGTCCCGTTTCGCGCAGTCGCTCGACGCGCCGCAAACACGCGGGCGGGCTGAGATTGACCTTCTCCGCGAGCGCGACGTTCGAGATCGACGCGTCGCGCTGTAACTGACGCAAGATCGCGCGATCGACACGATCGGTCTGAACGCCCGCCGGATGCGGGTTCGGCGCGGATGAGGTTTTTTTCATTGCGTGTCTTCGGTGTCGGGCGAAATAAAAATTTGCATTGGCATCAGCATCTCCAGAAACGTTAGGCCAGGAGCATTTTTTTCGCAACCCGGCTGATCGCGACAATCTTTACGATGGTGTTCCACCCTCACGAGGACGCCGATCATGAACCTGCAACGTTTTCCCCGTTATCCGCTGACCTTCGGACCGACGCCCATCCAGCCGCTCAAGCGCCTGTCCGCGCATCTCGGTGGCAAGGTCGAGTTGTATGCGAAGCGCGAGGACTGCAACAGCGGTCTCGCGTTCGGCGGCAACAAGACGCGCAAGCTCGAATACCTGATTCCCGAAGCGATCGCCGAAGGCTGCGACACGCTCGTGTCGATCGGCGGCGTGCAGTCGAACCAGACGCGCCAGGTCGCGGCGGTCGCGGCGCACCTCGGCATGAAATGCGTGCTCGTGCAGGAAAACTGGGTCAATTACTCCGATGCCGTCTATGACCGCGTCGGCAATATCCAGATGTCGCGGATGATGGGCGCGGACGTGCGGCTCGTCGCGGATGGCTTCGATATCGGCATCCGCAAAAGCTGGCAGGACGCGATGGACAGCGTGCGCGCGGCGGGCGGCAAGCCGTTTCCCGTGCCGGCGGGTTGCTCGGAGCATCCGCTGGGCGGTCTCGGCTTCGTCGGTTTCGCGGAGGAAGTGCGCGCGCAGGAAGCAGAACTCGGCTTCAGCTTCGATTACATCGTCGTGTGCTCGGTGACGGGCAGCACGCAGGCGGGCATGGTCGTCGGCTTCGCGGCGGACGGGCGCGCGCGGCGCGTGATCGGCATCGATGCATCGGCGAAACCGCAGCAGACGCACGATCAGATTCTGCGTATCGCGAAGCACACGGCGGAACTCGTCGATCTCGGCCAGGACATCACGCGCGAGGACGTGATTCTCGACACGCGCTTCGGCGGCCCCGAATACGGCCTGCCGAACGAAGGCACGCTGGAGGCGATTCGTCTGTGCGCGCGGCTCGAAGGCGTGCTGACCGATCCCGTCTACGAAGGCAAATCGATGGACGGCATGATCCAGATGGTGCGCAACGGCGAATTCCCCGAAGGCTCGAAGGTGCTGTACGCGCATCTCGGCGGCGTGCCCGCGCTCAACGCGTACAGTTATCTGTTCCGCAACGGCTGAGCGCTAAAACGCCTCGCGGAATGCGTAAAACAACGCGGCGACGCGTTCCGACGTATCGGCTTCGAAGACCGCGGTGCGTGAGCCGAGCATGTGCGTGAGGATCGGCGGCGCGGGATCGTTTGCGCGCAGGATCGCGAGAATCTGCGCGCGGATGTCGCCGTCATTCGCGATGGCCGCGGCGTCGCGCCCGAGCAGCGCCGCGCCCGCGATATCCGGATCGTGGCCGTGGCGCTCGACGAGATCGAAGGCGTCGGAATAGAGGCGGTCGAGATTGCCGGCCTGCGCGTAATGCGCCATCAGGAAGAGCAGATCGATCGCGTCCTTGCGATCCGCCGCGTGCCGGTCCTGCCACGCGACGATCTTGAGCATCGCCTGCGCGGGCAGCGATGCGACCGGCACGATGAGATCGCGGTCGATGCGCACGGCGATCGCCGTATCGAGCGCCTGCCTGAAACCCGCGACGTTCATCCGCACCGACCCGTCCGGCGGCCACGCGATTTCGCCGTGCTCGTCCTGCACGCCGCCGAACGGCACGATATCGAGCCACGTGCGCTCGCCGGTCTGCGGCGCGCTGTAATTCAGGCGATGCGCCGAGCCCTTCGGCGCGGTGAAATTGCCCGACGCGAGCAGCGCGCGCCGCAACGCGTCGTGGCCGGTCCAACTCTGAATCGAAATGCCGATGTCGATGTCGGCGGTTGCGCGCGTCGCCTCGATATCGTGGACGTGAGTGAGCAGGATGTCGCGCGCGCTCGCGCCGCCCACGAACCACGCGATGCCGGTCGCCTCCGATGCGGCGACGACTTCGCGCAGCATCGTCGACATGACGCCGACGAGCGGGCGATGCGGCAGCAATTCAAGCGGCGAGGTAGCGTTCACGCAGCATCCTGGCGGTTTCGAGATTGCGCGGGTCGCCGCTCGCGACGAGATCGGCGTACACGATCAGCGGCGCGACGACGTTCGGCGGCAATCCGTCGATGGGCGCGAGCGCGACGGGCGCGCGCAGGAATTCGACGTTGCCGGCGGGATCGGGCCGCAAGCGCGCCTGCATGATCCACTCGCGGGGCACGGCGGCTTCGGTGCAATAGGCGGTGACCGTCGCCGGCTTCAGATACTCCGTGAGTATCGCCGCGGCGGGCTCGCCGCCGAATTGACATTGACCCGGCAGATCGGGCGCATCGCGCCACCAGTCGTTCGACTCCGCGCGATATCGCCCGATGACGAGCGATTCGCGCAATTGCCGCGGATACAGCGTGACCCATTCGTCGATGAGCCGTTCCTTGTCGGCGAATTGCAGGCCGCGGCCATCGGGCCGTTCGAACACATCGCGATGATCGATGAGCGCGCGCACGGCGTTCTGCACCGTGCCGTGACTGACGCCCGCGTTCTGCGCGATGTCGCGATAGCCGCGCTCGAGCAGCGAAGGCGTGATGAGCAGCGCCAGCGTGACGCGCAGTGTCGATTTGGTCCAGGTTCTGGAGCGATGCGCCTTGCCTTTCGCGGCGCGCGGACGGCCCGAAACGATCACGACGCTATTGCCTTCGACGAGGCTCGCGTTGCCGGCGAGATCGAGCGCATCGATGCCCAGATCGCGGCACGCGCGGATCATGTCGGGCGACAGATACAGGGTGACGAGCGTGGGATTCGCGCCGCCGTCGCGCGTGGCCGATGCGCCGAACGCCGACAGCGCGCTGAACCGGTCGATGTTTTCCCGCACGATGACGGGACGCTTGACGCGCGCGCCGCCGATGCGAAATTCGATGGCGGCGTCGTATTCGCCGCGCGCGGGCGGTTTGACGCGGCGCGCGGCGAGGCCGGTCGCGTCGCTGAAGGCGGCGGCGGCGGCTTCGACGAGTTGCTCGGCATTCGGCGGCATGAGTGCGGCTCGTTGTCCAGTTTTATGGAGTGTACACGAAACGTGGACATCGCAAAAAATTGGACAATCGATGCGAATTCGCTCAGAGGTAACTGCAGATGTAATCGAGCGTTTCGACGACATCGATATCGAAGCGGCTCTTGCCCGGCACCGAAAACGATTCGCCCGCGCCATACGTCTTCCACTCGTCGCTGCCGTCGAGGCGGATGCGGCATTGGCCGGCCTGCACTTCCATGAGCTCGGGCGCGTCGGTGCCGAAGTTGAGCGTGCCGGGGAGGATCACGCCGAGCGTCTTTCTGGTGCCGTCGGCGAAGAGAACGGTGTGCGACACGCACTTGCCGTCGAAGTAGACGTTGGCGCGTTTGATGACGGAAACCTGATCGAATTGCGTTGCGGCGGTCATGGCGGTGGTCCTTCGGTTGTCGGGAATGGTTGGTCCGCCATCATACAAAAAAGGGCGATGCGGTTTCCAGCGCATCGCCCGTTCTGAACGAAGCATCGTCGAATCAGCGGTTCACGAGACGCTTGGGCATGAACAACACCAGCAAGCCACCGATCGCGAGACAGGCCGCGAGCGTGTACACGCCGAGATCCGTCGAATGCGTCTTGTCGATGATCCAGCCGATTACGTAGGGACTGATGAAGCCCGCGAGATTGCCGAACGAGTTCACCACCGCCACGCCGGTCGCCGCGGCCGCGCCGGCGAGAATCGCCGTCGGCAGGCACCAGAACTGGCACAGCGTGGTCATGACGCCCATCGTCGCGACGGTGAGCCCGATCATCGCGAGCGTGACGTTGCCGCTGCCCGCCATGACCGCGACGATCCAGCCCAGCGTGCCGATGAGACCCGGCACCGCGACGTGCCAGCGCCGCTCGCGCCGCGCATCCGAGCTGCGCCCGACGACGATCATCGAAATCGCGGCGGCGGCATACGGCAGCGTCGTCAGGAAGCCGATCGTCAGCGGGTCTTTCACGCCCGATCCCTTGATGAGCGTCGGCAGCCAGAAACCCACGCCGTACAGGCCCATGATGAAGAACAGATAGATCACGGACAGCGCCCAGACCATCGGATTCGTAAAGCCGTCCTTGAACGAATGAGATTCGACGCCCTGAGCATCGGCTGCGACGTTGGCGGCGAGAATCTTCTTCTCGTCGTCGGTGAGCCACTTCGCCTGCTCGATGCCCTTGTCGAGCATGAAGATGATGGCGAAGCCCAGCACGAGCGACGGAATCGCTTCGAGCAGGAAGAGCCATTGCCAGCCTGCGAGTCCGTGCGTGCCGCTCATCGCGTGGAGAATCCAGCCTGACAGCGGACCGCCGATGACGCCCGAAATCGGAATGCCCGTCATGAAGAGTGCGATGATCCTGCCGCGTCGCGCCGACGGATACCAATACGTCAGATAAAGGATGACGCCCGGAAACAGGCCCGCTTCGGCGAGACCGAGCAGGAAGCGCAGCACATAGAACGTCGTGGGCGTCTGCACGAACATCATCGCGGCGGAGATGATGGCCCAGGTGATCATCACGCGTGCGATCCAGAGCCGCGCGCCGACCTTGTGCAGGATGATGTTGCTCGGCACGCCTAAGGAGACTCTGTATATACTGAAAGTCCAGGTACTCGTTTTCCCCAACCACATGAAAAACGCCCGCGTTTTTAGCTATCTGCGCTTCAGCGACGTGCGACAGAAGGCCGGCACCAGTATTGCCCATCAGCAGGAATACGCCGCCAAATGGGCTGCCGATCACGGCCTCACGCTCGACACCTCGCTCAACCTTCGCGACGAGGGTCTTTCCGCCTACCACCTCAAGAACGTCACCAAGGGCGCGCTCGGCACGTTCTTCAAGGCGATCGACTCGGGCCGCGTGCCATCGGGGTCGGTGCTCGTCGTTGAATCGCACGACCGCTTGAGCCGCGCCGAAGTCGATGTCGCGCTTGCGCAACTGCTGAACATCATCCACTCGGGCATTACGGTCGTCACGGCGAATGACGGACAGGTGTACAGCCGCGAACAGATCAAGGACAAGCCGTGGAGCCTGATGTATTCAATGATCGAGATGATGCGCGCGCATCAGGAGAGCGACATCAAGAGCAAACGCGTCAAGGCTTCTTTGCGACTGCAATGCGAGGGCTGGCTGAAGGGCACGTGGCGCGGCCATATCGCGGTCGGCAAGGATCCGAAGTGGATTCGATTCGATCGCAACCGGAACCAGTTCGAACTGGTCGGCGAGTACGCCGAGAGCTTGCGCGCGCTCATCGGGTTTTACCGCGCGGGTCATAGTCCTTCACGCTCTTTCGAACGCATGCGCGAAGCAGGCATTGCGCTACCGCCCTGCGTCAGCAATGTGCCGCGTCTGCACGCGATCCTTGCGAACCGCAATCTTGTCGGCGAGAAAACGATCAAGGTCGAGGGCGAGACGTATCTGTTGCCCGGCTATTATCCGGCGCTGCTGACGGAGGCGGAATTCGCATCGCTGCAATACCTGCGCGCACAACGCGGTCGCCGCGTGGGCCGCGCCGAAGTCATCAGTTTCATGACTGGCCTTGGCATTACATTCTGTGCGCGTTGCGGTTATGCGATGGGCAATCAGAATATCATGAGCCGCCCAAAGCGAGCGGATGGCTTACCCCACGAGGGACATCGGCGGCTCGTGTGCACGGGTGCCCAGAAGGCGGCAGATCGCTGCACCGTCGGCTCGTGTTCGATCGTGCCGGTTGAGCGGGCGCTGATGGCGTTTTGCAGCGACCAGTTGAACCTCGCGTCGCTGTTCGTGGAGGACCACGAGAAGACGCGTCAGCTGAACAGTGCGCTGGCGCTTGCCCGTCAGCAGGTCGATCAGACGGCAGACGAGGTTCGCACCTATCTGGGCGTGAAGGCGATCGGCGGCGCGTCGACGCCCGCCATGATCCTTGAGCACATGACGAGGCTGTCACCCCGGCTGGATCAGGAAAAATCGCGGGTGACCGCCTTGGAACATGACCTTGAAGCCTTGCATCGGCATTGCACGCCGGCTGTGTCGGAAGTATGGGGGGCGCTGCGCGAAGGCGTCGATCGGCTCGACGAGGTGGCCCGCACGAAGGCCCGCCAGCTGATCGCCGACACGTTCGCACGGATCGAAGTCAGCCTTCAGGACCGGGGCATGATCGGACTTCGACTTGTGTCAAAACGCGATATCGTGCGGATTCTCTGGATCGATCGCAAAACGGGCGAGCGGCGTGATCAGCTTACCGTGGAAAATACGCATCATACGGCGCTGGCGAAGGAGCGACGCGGACGCAAGCGCGCCGCCTGATCTACTGCTCCTCCTTTTCCTGAAACAGGCCCGACGGCGATGACCATACGTGCAGAGCCGTTTCGCCCACGAGAAAGCGTCGGTACGACAGTACGGCCACGTCCCAGAGTTCATCGACCAGTTCCGGCCCACTCTCGACGATGTGACCGGCGTCATCGACCACGGCTAGCGTCGCCGGGCGACCGTCCTCGGTCGTGATGGTGAAGCCCTCCCACGCCCGCGCGCTGATCACCGAGTGCTCGAGCCTGGCGCGGTCGATCTGTTCGTTTTGTGGACCTTGCGTCGCTGGATGTTCGAGATCAGTCGGCGACATGTAGGTTGTGTGCTTCGCCATCACGGGTCTCCCTCCGAGTGTATTTCGCTGCGCTCATTCACCCCTTCACGTAGAGCGTAGCCACCGCGCGCGTGCAAACGGTGGCGCACGTCTGGTTCAGTAAAGTGACGACCGGGCGCCATGCGCAGCGTGACGCTGGCGCGGGGCCTTCGCGCCGTTCGCGCCGTTCAACGCGGAACGCTTCGTGTCCTGCGGCCCAACGCTTTTTCCGGCTGGCTCGCCAAACAGCTTCGCGGTGACGACGTGGCGCATGTCGGCAATCATCATCGCCTGATCGCGAATCTCGATTCTTGTTAGATTGCGCCGCGTCACGTCAAACACGCGCAAGGGGCGACAGAACAGGTCATAGGGGTTGGCGGCCTTGATCTGGCCGCGCATGTAGGCGCGCACGAGCGCGTGCGCCGAAGGCGTCATGTCGCCCAGATCGTTGGTCACGAGCGCGCGATAAACAAGCAGCACGTAGTCGATGTCGCCGCCGTTCATCATGGTCAGCACGGCGGCGGCGCGCACGGGCGCGCTGCTCCAAGTACGCACCTGCCCGCCGCAGAAGTCGAGCAGCATGCCGTGCCAGTCGGCAGCTTCTCGGGCCAGGTGACGCTGAGTGGGGACATGAGCGACGATACGACGCTCGACGCCAGCCACGCGGGCATGGCGATCCAGTGGGCGGGGGCTGATGGCGGCGCGATCACGCTCGCGCCCACCGCGACGTTGCCGCTCAATGCGGTCGCGTTCCTGATCTACCACCACGGCGCGGGTGCGCTGAACCTGCTCGCACAGGGCGGCGATTTCCTCTGGACGGGCGGACCGGCTGCAGCGCCGAGCGTCGTGCTGCAGCCGGGTGAGTTCGCGTGGTGCCTGTCTCGGGTGAATGGCGAATACGACGTGCTGGTGACGCGTCTGCCCGTGAATGCGGATTGGGACGCCGGCTCGGGCGCGGCGCAGATTCTGAATCGGCCTGACTTTGCTGCGGTGGCGACCTCGGGCAAGTACAGCGACCTCTCCGGTAAGCCGACAATTCCTGCCGCGCAGGTCAACGCGGACTGGAACGCCACCTCTGGCGTGGCGCAAATCCTGAATAAGCCGTCATCGCTCGGCGGCCTGTCGGGCGTGCACATCGAACTGGGCTATCAACCCAACGACCGGGGCATCGACAAAGGCGACCACTACGAACTGGATTTCACGATGGCCACCAACACCTTCGGCGGCTTCCAGTTCACGGTGAACAGCGACAACTCGATCTCGGTGCCCACCGGCATGTACCTGGTCGACGCCGACGCCGAGATCAACGCGCCGGTCGAGGACGACTGGCAGATCCCTGCACAGATGACCTTCTCCGTCTGCAACGGCTACGGGTATCCCGGCGTTTATCAGCAGGCGGTGCGACGGTTCCCCGACCTGCCACTGGGCACGCAGAAGAAGGGCGGCACGCTCGGTTCGCTCATCCTCGCGGGACCGTTATGGATATCGGCGGGCGATCACGTGTGGGCGGGTTTTACCAAAGTGCTCGGCGCGAACACGCAAACGCCGCTCATGATCCGCGGGCGCTTGTCGCTCACCAAGGTCGCGTAAGCGCATCGAGGAGGGGAACACCATGCTTTGGAGAACACTCGCCACGACGGCGCTGGTGCTGTTATCGGCTTGCACGGTCATCAAGATCGAAGGCAACTCGAACAGCGTCGGTGACAGCGGCAATCACCACGGACGCTTGACATGGCCAGAGATGACCGCGCCGGACGCGTCGGCCTTCATCGCCCGTCCACCCGAAGAGTGCTCACGCGCATCGTGCTGCGTTTAGGAGCGCTCCGATTCGTCTGACTGTTGGCAGCTTCTAAACTTGGTTCCATTCGCTGCAATGTTCTAGCACGTTCGCCGGACAGGGGAAGTAACGGCTCGCAGCTGTTGCGAAATTTGAGCGCGCCAGATTGCACGCTCATGCGTCCACATCTGCCCGAGCAGTGACGCTAGGCCCACGTGGCCTATTAGCGGTCTCCATTAATTAGGAGTACACGCTATGCGTAAAGTTTATCACCATAAAAATGAATCAGAACTGCTACAAGCTAATATTTTGCCGCCTCCGAGGTTTGATGGTCCCGGTTGTGGAGTTCGCGCGGGCGCATGGTACGGGACCACACGCGCCGCGAAGCACGTCGGTGGGGGGGAGCACTGCATTGACGCTGCCGATCCGTGCCATGGCGTTCGCCGCAATGATCCTGCTGAGCGTTGCTTCGCCCCTCGCCGTGGCGCAGATCGTCGCCGCTCCGGGTTCGAGTGCGCAAGTGGTGCAGACGCAAAACGGCCGCCAGCAAGTCAACATCGCCAAGCCGTCTGCTGCCGGCGTTTCAGTCAACAATTATTCACAATTCGATGTGCCGGGTAAGGGCGCGATTCTCAATAATTCTCCGACGATCGTTCAGACGCAGCAGGCGGGTTATGTCAATGGCAACCCGAATCTCGCGCCGGGACATTCGGCGGGCATCATCGTCAATCAGGTGTTGAGCAATTCGCCTTCGCAACTGAACGGCTTTTTAGAGGTGGCCGGACAGCGCGCGGAGGTCGTCATCGCTAACCCGAACGGGCTGGTGGTCAATGGCGGCGGTTTTATCAACACGTCGAGAGCCATTCTGACGACCGGCACACCGAACTACGGGGCGAATGGCAGTCTGACGGGCTTCAGCGTCAATGGCGGCAATATCACCGTGCAAGGCGCGGGGCTGAACGCCACAAACGTCGATCAGGTCGACTTGCTCGCCCGTGCGATACAGGTGAACGCGGCGATCTATGCCAATACGCTGAACGCGATCGCCGGTTCGAATCAGATCGATCACAACACGCTCGCTGCGACGCCCATCGCGGGCAATGGTCCTGCGCCGTCGGTTGCAATCGATGTGAGTGCATTGGGTGGAATGTATGCCAACCGGATTTATCTGGTATCGAACGAGTTTGGTGTTGGGGTTTCGAACAAGGGCGTGCTCGCGGCGCAAGCGGGTGATCTGACGCTGCAATCGAACGGTCAGCTCGTGCTCGCTGGTACGACGAACGCGAGCGGTTCGATCAATGCGAGCGCCACGCAAGGCATCGACAACAGCGGCACGACGTACGCGCAGCACGATGTGGTCGCTACCACCGGCGGCGCATTGACCAACAGCGGCGTGCTGGCCGCGCAGAACAACACGACGATCAAGGCGGGCAACGTCGCCTCGACCGGCACGCTCGGCGCGGGCGTGAACAGCGACGGGACGATCGCCAGTTCGGGCGACCTGAAGGTGACATCGAGCGGCGCGGTATCGGCGACAGGCCGCAATGAAGGCGGTGGCAACACGACGATTCAGGGCGCGTCGCTCAATCTCGCGGGCAGCAACACCTCGGCCAATGGCGCGTTGGCCCTGAGCGCGACGAACGGCGACATGAACCTGTCGGGCGCGAGTTCGACGGCAGGCGGCACACTCGTCGCCAACACGGCAGGTACGCTGAGCAACGACGGCGGCAAGCTGTCGAGCGGCGCGGCGATGCAAGTCGCGGCCGGCAGTCTGTCCAACGCGAAGGGTCAACTCGTCTCGCAATCGACGCTCGATGTGAGTGCGAGCGGCGCGCTGAACAACCGTGGCGGCACGATGCAGGCCGCAGGCCGCGAGACGGTTCATGCGAGTTCGCTCGACAACACGGCAGGCAGCATGCTGTCGCTCAATGGCGACGGCATGCAGGTCACGACCACTGGCGCGCTCGTGAACGGCGCGGGCGGCACCATCGGGACGAACGGGGCGCTTGAAGTGTCGGCGGGCACGCTGTCGAATCAGGGCAAGCTCACGGCCTCGGGCGATGCGAGCGTGAACGCGCAAAGCATCGATAACCACGCGGGCAGCATGACCGCTGGTGGCGCGCTCAAGGCGACGACGCCTGGTGCGCTTAACAACGCGGGCGGCACGCTGTCGGGCGGCACGACGACGGTGGCGGGTGCGTCGATCGACAACACGAACGGCACGATCGACGGCGACGCGCTCGCCGTCTCTACGCCCGGCGCGTTGATCAATCGCGGCGGCAAGATCAAGCAGTACGGCGCGAACGATCAAAGCATCACCGCGGGCGGCGCGCTCGACAACACGAGCGGCACGATTGCATCGAATGCGAACAACCTGAGCGTTGCATCGCAGGGCATGACGAACGACGGTGGCTCGCTGCTGCACTCGGGCACGGGCATGCTCACCGTGAATTCGAAGGGCGCGCTCTCGAACGCGAATGGGCAGATCGTCACCAATGGGGCATTGGCGCTTCAGGCCACGCTCGCGCTGAACAACCGCCAAGGCACGATTCAGGCGGCACGGCGCGCCGATATCGGCGGCGCATCGCTCGACAATACCGCAGGCCGCATCGTTTCGTTGAACGCCGATGGGATGCGCGTGACAACGACCGGCGCGCTTGTGAACGGCGCGGGCGGCATGATCGGCGCGAACGGCGACCTCGATCTGAGCGCAGCAACGCTGTCGAATCAAGGGCAATTGAACGCGGCCACGAACGCCACGCTCAACGCGCAAAGCATCGACAACCATGCGGGCAGCGTGAGCGCAGGCGGTGCGCTCAATGCCACCACGACCGGCGCACTGAACAACGTGGGTGGCGAGCTGTCGGGCGCGAGCACGACCGTTTCCGCTTCATCGATTGACAACACCAAGGGCAGCATCGATGGCGACGCGCTTTCCGTGTCGAGCTCGGGCGAGCTGGTGAACCGTGGCGGCAAGCTCACGCAAGCTGCAAGGCAACCTCAGTCTCGGCATCGACAATCCGCTCGGACTGAACGACATCCTGAGCCTCGGCGCGAATCAAGACCTCGAATTCGGCGACAAAGGCCTCGGCTCACACGGCTTCAACGGCTCGTACTCGATCCCATGGGGTTACTGGACCGCGACGCTCTTCGGCAATACGAACACCTACTATCAGCAGATCGCGGGTGTGAACCAGACTTTCGTGTCGAGCGGCAACGCGCAGACCGCAGGGCTCAAGCTGGCCCGCGTGCTTCGCCGCAGCCAGAACGACGTGTTCGGCGGCTACGCGCAACTGTCGAAGCGCTTCGGTGCGAGTTTCATCGACGACACGGAAATCGAACTCCAGCATCGCAACAACACGTTCTTTGAAGCGGGCCTGACCGACCGTCATTACTTCGGCGCGGCGCAGTTCGACGGCACGCTCGCCTACCGGCAGGGCATCGGTGGGCTCGGCGCGACGCCGGACCCGTTGTTGCCGCCCGATCCGTACATCGCGCCGACGCCCGCAACGAAGCCGGACGGTCCGACCTACCGTTTCCATCTGGCGGTGCTCGATGCGAACCTGTCGGTGCCGTTTGCGATCGCGTCGCAACCGCTTCGTTACGTGACGACGTTTCATGGGCAATACACCAACGATACGTTGTTCTATATCGACGATCTGACCATCGGCAGCCGATACACCGTGCGCGGTTTCGACGGCGAGCAGATGCTGGCGGGCGAGAAGGGCTTCTTCTGGCGCAACGAACTGCAAGCGCCGATCGGCAAGAGCGGGCATACGCTCTACGCGGGCATCGACTACGGGCGGGTGTTCGGACCGAACACCGCATTTCTTGCAGGCACGCAACTCGTCGGTGCGGTAATCGGAATTCGCGGTGGTGTGCCCTCGAAGTACGCGGGCTTCAGCTACGACCTGTTCGCCGGCACGCCGTTCTACAAACCGGCCGCATTTGAAACGTCGCGTGTGACGCTCGGTTTTCAGATGACCGCGCAGTTCTGAGGACCTGGCATGGCCAATCACCCCTACTATCGTCGCCGCTACTACGTGGAGGCTAAATTATCCAAAGATGCGTCCACCCTGAACGCGACCGACGGACCGATTTCGGAGTCCATCGATAACCGGCCGTTGCGCGTGACATCGCCCACGCGATGCAAGATGAGAAACGCTGGCGTGATGCTGGAACGCCACGAGACATCTGCGCCGGACTGGCGAGCGCGCCCGGCGAACCCCGTGGCGGCGGTGCCTGTCATCGTGACGCGCAAGCGGCGCAGGAGCGTGCCGAGTCAGTCCGATGCCAGTATCGACAATTCAACCGCGGCGAGAGACGGCGGTCTTCTGCGGGTACGGCGCAAGGATCCGACGCGATGACACGGTGTTGAGTCGTCGCGGTGCGTCACGACGAAGCAAGCGGAGGCTGGGCTACATCAAGTTCACGTGGAAGGAATGCTTTGTGAATACCTCATTGACGAAGTTGCACGTGCGCGCTGCCGAACTCGGATGGCGCTGCCACGCGACGCAATGGTCGGGGCACAGCGCACACTACACCTTTGAATGTGCGAAGGGACATCGCTTCGACCGGCAGGGCGGAGCATTTCTTCGTTGCGCACTTATGGCGGGAAAATCCCGATGTGACGCCTGCGAGGCTGACGATATCAAGCAGCGGTGGCTCGCCAACGTCGCGCAGCGCGTTGGAATCTTGCTCGGCACGTTCACCGGACTGCTCGAGCGCTATCGTCTGCGCTGCGCGAGCGGACATGAATGGGAAGCGCAGGGCCGCAAGATCAGCGAAGGGAGTTGGTGCCGGCGATGCCAGCACGCGCAGATGCGAGACGCTTCGCTGCTGGTGCGGCTGACCGACACCGCGGCGGCTCACGGTCTGCAATTGCTGTCGACGCAGTGGCTCGGAGCCACATCCTCATATCGGTTTCAGTGCGCCAACGGCCACCAGTTCGACCGTCAGGCGCAGGTCATCACGCGCGGCTCGACGCGCTGTCTTCAATGCGTGCGCGATGAATTGGCGCAGCGGTTTGCCGACACGCTGCGCGAGTGCGGCTTCGTCTGTCTGGATCTGCCTATCTCCGGTGCGACGGGCCGTCATCGCTTCCAATGCGGCGCGGGACATGTCTGGGAGACGCGGGCTTCCAAGATTCTTGAAGGCAGCGGCTGCCCGAAGTGCTCGAATGCCCGCGTGGCGGAAATGAACAAACACGCTGATGGGCTCGACCGGCTGCAACGGGCTGCCAGCGAGCATGGCGGTCAATGTCTCACGGACATTTATTCGGGGGTGCTGGCGAGCTACGAATGGCAGTGCGCGAACGGGCACCGCTGGAGCGGGACCGGCGCGACGGTGCTCAGGGGAATTTGGTGCCGCGCGTGTGCTGCGCGCCGACACGGTGATGCGCTGACCGATCCGAACGGCCTCGTGCGCATTCAGGCAGCAGCGGCATCGCGCGGCGGTCGATGTCTCGATACCGAGTACACGGGCGTGAACAACAAGTACGGATTTCGCTGCGCAGAGGGCCACGAATGGCAGGCGACCGGCAGCGCAATCATGGGCGGCGTCTGGTGCCGGTCGTGTGGAGTGAAGACCGGCGCAGAAGCGCGGCGGATCGACGACGGGCTGAAGCAAATCCAAGCCGCCGCCGCTGCTCACGGTGGCGAAGTGATCGGATCGGCGTATCTTGGTACCAGTGGACGCTACACCTTCCGATGCGATCGCGGACATCAGTGGCAAACACGCGGCAGTCGCGTACTCAGCGGAACATGGTGCCCGCATTGCGCTCGACTCGGCAGACGCCACACGCTCGAGGATATGCAGCGCATCGCGCAGGAGCGCGGAGGACGTTGTGTAAGCACCGAATACGTTGGCGCAAAGGAGCGGCTGAGGTGGGAGTGCGATCGAGGGCACGTCTGGGACGCCAATGCTGATAGCGTCCTGAATCAGCAGACCTGGTGCCCGAACTGCGCCATCCTGACTCGGACAAAGAAGCAGCATTTGCGCCAGCGTTACGATTATGAGCGGGACGCCTGACGCCGTCCGCAGTCCGCCGGACCGCTGGAGGGAATTGGGCACGGCAGTCGCTGCGGCACCCAAGGAGAGAAAGCTCCACGTTCGGCAGGCGTTGCGTAGGCAGAAGGGCGGGAGGCCACGCGGCGGTGGCATGCCGCAGCGGTATATCCACACTCTTTTACGGCACTTCGAAGATGAAGTACCCGATGAAGAAGATGCCCGCGCCCAGACCGTAGACGGTTTCGCTGAAGCCGAGATCCTTCAGCATCTGCAGCTTGGCGAAGCCGACGTTCACGCGGTCCAGATAAGCCGCGACGTAACAGAGGAACAACAGCGGGATGAGGCGCCACGTCACTTTCGCGTAGAGCGCGGACACCGAGGTGTCCACCCGCTCGAACTCGGGCGACGCCGGGAACGCTTGTCTCGACGTAGTCATGGGGATGTCTCCGAATCTTGTAAGGGAATCTCCTCGCCTTTCTCCGAAGGCGAGGTATTGCGGCAAAAACGATCGATCAGTCGAACATATCGGGCTGCGTCGCAACCAGATCATTCCAGATGGTCTGAAAGTGCAGCCAGCCGATATAGTCGCTCCCCACGTGCTCGCGGCTGTAACGCGCGCGGTCTTCGGGCACGAGCTTCGGCGTGATGCCGGTCGCTTCGATCATCAGTTGCTGCTGGCAGCAGCGCTCCAGCGCGATGAACCAGAACGCCGCCGAATCGATGCTGTGACGGCTCGCGGTCAGCAGCCCGTGGTTCTGGTGAATCGCGGCCTTCACGCCCTTGAACGCATTCGCGACCTTGTTGCCGCCTTTCACTTCGACCGCGACCTTGCCTGCTTCGTCGCCGATCACGACGTGGTCCTCGAAGAACGCGCAGGCGTCCTGCGACATCGGGATAAGCGGCTTGCCGAGCGCCGCGAACGCGGTGCCGTAGACGGTATGCGCGTGGCACATCGCGACGATGTCCTGATGCTGCTCATGCACGGCGGCGTGCAGCACGAAGCCCGCGCGATTGAGCGCGTATTTGCCCTCGACCACGTTGCCCCGATGATCGGCGCAGATCAGGTTCGAGACTTTCACTTGCGCGAAGTGAACGGCCATCGGATTGGTCCAGTAAAGCGACGGATTTTCCGGATCGCGCACGGTGAGATGGCCCGCGAAACCGTAATCGAAGCCGTGCAACGCGAACGCGCGGCACGCGGCGACGAGGCGCTCCTTCAGATATTTGCGATGTTCGGCGTGGCTCGAAAACGTCGGCACCTCGGGGAAGATCAGGCCTTCCTGTTCCGGCTGATAAATCGACACGCGGCCTTTAAGGTCGATTGCCGAATCGCTCTTTGCGGGAGTCTCCATGACGTCGCTCATCTTTTTCGCTCCATGCGGATCAAAGTGGGTATGCCACGCATGGTGCCGCGAGCGATGCTTGCGCACAAACGAAGGTTGTTCAAGGAAACATGAGCCACATTCATGCTTGGGCTTTTTTGAAGCCTCTGCGGAGTTGCCAATGCCCTTAGGTATAAGCAATGCAACGTTTTTCGCGTCGCCGCAAATCCGCCCCCGATCACGCGAGCCCCGGGACCAATACTTGGGCGAATCCCGCAGAGGCCCGCCACATAAGGCTCGGCGCCAACGCAACGCAAGGCCTTCAAAAGCGGCGCGCAAAGCCGTTAACCACGTTTGCAACATTTTGGGAGCGGAGCGCGTTTCCACCGCGACAAGGCTTTGAGGGGTGCAATCGGCAGCGTTTTGACGACAGCCGCTTAGCCGGAAGCCCGTTGCGACAAGGTATTAGCCAGACGAAAACGTTTGGCGTCAGTTGAGCTTCCTGTGCGATCCGTATGAAGGACGCCTTTCACGATTGAATCAATTTTGTTCGTACTTGAGCGCACGTTGCCGCGCGCTACGTGCGGACTCGCGCAAACCCCAGTTGGTATAAGGATTGGCGTGCGCTGGCACACCTCTCGCTAATGTATGACCACGCACGAAGGTCACCGCGATCCTTCAACAACAGATAAGAGCGGTGAATTCGTGCTACGGGGCTGGTCGCAACAGGGTTCGATGTACGCCGACAGATGCATACACGAATCCTGTTGCGAGCCAGAAGAAATCAAAAGCGCGAAGCGCACACGCACGAGACTAATAAAATGTTGACTCTTCAATCAGACCTGCACGGCAATCATCTGTTGGGCGCGCTTCCGGCACAGGAATGGCAAGCCATCGCGCCTCATCTCGAACTCGTTCAATTGCGCACGGAGCAGTTGCTGTGCGATTCGGGCCAGCGCATTCACCACGTGTATTTCCCGACCACGGCGATCATCTCGCTTCTGCATACGATGGAAGACGGCGGCTCCGTCGAGGTCGCGGCGGTCGGACGCGAAGGGATGTCGGGTGTTCCGGTGCTGACGGGCGGCGACACCATGCCGACGCGCGTACAAGTGCAATGCGCGGGCTTCGCGTATCGCATGAGCGCGGGCGCGTTGCGCGAGCACTTCGGCCGCTCGGACTTCCTGCGTCGCGTGATGTTGCTGTACATGCAAGCCCTGCTGACGCAAGTCGCGCAGACGGCGGCATGCAATCGTCATCACTCGCTGTCGAAGCAACTGTGCCGCTGGCTGCTGATCCAGACGGATCGCACGCCGTCGGATCAACTGCGCGTTACGCAGCAGATGATCGCCGATATGTTGGGCGTGCGCCGTGAAGGTGTGACTGAGGCCGCTGGCAAGCTGCATGATGCAGGGCTTATTCATCACAGCCGTGGCTGTATCAAGATTTTGGATCGTGCGGGGCTCGAGGAGCGTGCTTGCGAGTGTTATGGCATCGTCAAGCGGGAGTTTGATCGGATGTTGCCGCGGCGGGCTGAAGCGGTGGTTTAAGGATGTCTCTTTCGCCGCGGGTCCCGTATTCGTGTCGGTCTATTAGCGCTGCCCCTGTGCGGGGCGGCAGTCACTTTCTTTGCTGCTGCAAAGAAAGTAACCAAAGAAAGCAGCTCGTTTAAGCCCGCGGTCACACGCAGTTTGGCCATGCTTGCCAGCCGCGAGTGGCACTCGCCTAAGTGTCGCCCTCAAAGGCCCAATCGGGCTTGGCTCGCGCACGGTCTGACAAGCTAGAAGGCTTAGGGCGCTGGTTCAGCACGAAATAGCTTCGGCACAGCGCTACGCGCTGCCGTTGGGTATGCAAGGGAAACCGAAGTAGAAGCGCGCACGAACCCGATTGACCCATCGGCCGCGAAGCGGGCCGGAGCTATTTGGTGCTGAACCAGTGAGGCAAAACATTTGGTGGCGCAGACCGTGCGCGATCCAAGCTGTTATCTGCTTGTGGGGGCACTCGCTATTGCCGGGCCATTAGGCCAATCGCCTGTGCCGCGGCCGGTGTGAAGTGCTTAGGCTGGGGATAGCTGTTTCTTTGGTTACTTTCTTTGCAGCAGCAA
>Ga0160464_100059_pt1 | contig 131624 bp, 127 predicted proteins | sample HID1971I_E11MG_FD_108275 | JGI IMG/M metagenome (GOLD analysis project Ga0160464, IMG submission 108275) | Enriched millipede-associated microbial communities from UW Madison campus, WI, USA - HID1971I_E11 MG | ecosystem: Host-associated > Arthropoda: Insects > Digestive system > Unclassified ...
CCTGTGCCGCGGCCGGTGTGAAGTGCTTAGGCTGGGGATAGCTGTTTCTTTGGTTACTTTCTTTGCAGCAGCAAAGAAAGTGACTGCCGCCCCGCACAGGGGCAGTGCTAATAGACCGACGCGCAAACGGGATCCGGCGAAAACCCAGCCGATCCAGATCAATCCAATTCCACAAAAAAAACGCCACGGCGAACCGTGGCGTCTCGTCAATCGAACAGCAACCTCAAGCCAGCCGCTCTTCCGTCTGCGGATCGAACAACACGGCCTTCGACACATCGAACAGCAGCGTCATGTTCGACGTCGGCTGCGGATTCGACGCCGGGTGCACACGCGACACGATGCGCTTCCCGTTCACCTGCGCAAACACGAGCGTGTCCGGCCCGGTCGGCTCGATCACATCGACGCGCACGTCGACCGGTTGCAGGCTCGCATCCGACACATCGTGCGCGCTGCGCGAATCGGTGATGCGCTCGGGGCGCAGACCGAGGATCACGTCCTGACCGACCTTGCCACGCAGGCGGCCCGCGTCGAACGGCAGATTCAACACCTTCTGCGCGACGCCCGTATCGAGCTGCAAACCAACACCCGAGCCCGATTCGACGAGCTTGCCAGCGATGAAATTCATCGGCGGCGCGCCGATGAAGCCCGCGACGAACAGGTTGGAAGGCGAGTCGTAGATTTCCTGCGGCGCGCCGAACTGCTGCACGATGCCGTCTTTCATCACGGCGATGCGGTCGCCGAGCGTCATCGCTTCGATCTGGTCGTGCGTCACGTAGACGATCGTCGTGCCCAGGCGCTGATGCAGCAGCTTGATCTCGGAGCGCATCTCGATACGCAGCTTCGCATCGAGGTTCGAAAGCGGCTCGTCGAACAGGAACATCACGGGGTCGCGCGCGAGCGCACGGCCCATTGCAACGCGCTGGCGCTGACCGCCCGACAACTGCCCCGGCTTGCGATCGAGCAGATGACCGATCTGCAGCGTCTCCGAGACGCGATCGACGATCTTCTTCTGCTCGTCCTTCGGCACCTTGCGGATGTTCAGGCCGAACGAGATGTTGTCGCGCACGCTCATCGAAGGGTAGAGCGCGTAGGACTGGAACACCATCGCGATGTCGCGATCCTTCGGCGAGAGATTGTTGACCGTCTTGCCGTCGATCATGATGTCGCCGCGCGTCACGGTCTCGAGACCCGCGATCATGTTGAGCAAGGTCGATTTGCCGCAGCCCGAGCCGCCGACGAGGATCAGGAACTGACCGTCCTCGATGTCGATGTTGACGCCCTTGAGAACCGGCACCCCGTTCGGGTAGGTCTTGTACACGTCACGGATGGAAAGGCTTGCCATGTGAATCCTCTATATCTCTATCGAACGAAGTCGATTAACCCTTCACCGCGCCGGCCGTCAGCCCGCGCACGAAATAACGTCCCGCGATCATGTAGACGAGAATCGTCGGCAATGCGGCGATGATCGCGCCCGCCATGTCGACGTTGTATTCCTTCACGCCCGTCGACGTGTTCACGAGGTTGTTCAGCGCGACCGTGATCGGCATGGAATCCACACCCGAAAACACGATACCGAACAGGAAGTCGTTCCAGATCTGCGTGAACTGCCAGATCAGGCAGACCATGAAGATCGGCAGCGACACCGGCAGCAGGATCTTCGTGAAGATCGTGAAGAAGCCCGCGCCGTCGATGCGCGCCGCCTTCACGAGCTCGGCCGGAATGCTCACGTAGAAGTTGCGGAAGAACATCGTCGTGAACGCGATGCCGTAGATCACGTGAACCAGCACGAGGCCGGTCGTCGTGTTCGACAGGCCGAGAAAACCCTGCAGGCGCGCCATCGGCAGAAGAATTGCCTGGAAGGGGATGAAGCAGCCGACGAGCAGCATCGTGAAAAGGCCGTCCGCGCCGCGAAAGCGCCAGTGCGTGAGCACATAGCCATTGAACGCGCCGATGAACGACGAGATCAGCACGGCCGGAATCACCATGCGCACGGAGTTCATGAAGAACGGCTCCATGCCGTCGCAACGCACGCCGGTACACGCGCCCGACCACGCCTTGACCCACGGATCGAAGGTGAAGTGCGTGGGCGGCGTGAGCAGGTTGCCCGTGCGAAGCTGGTCGAGATCCTTGAAGGACGTCGACAGCATCACGTAGATCGGGAACAGGAAGTAGAGCGCGAAAAGTATGAGCACCGCGTAGATGACGGCGCGGCTCAGGGTCATCTTAGGCTGCATTGCGAGTGCTCCTCGATTCGAGATACATGAGCGGCACGAGCACCGCGACGACCGTGGCGAGCATCATCATCGACGACGCGGCGCCCACTCCGAGCTGACCACGGTTGAACGAGAACGTGTACATGAAGATCGCCGGCAGCGACGACGACGTGCCCGGCCCGCCCGCCGTCAACGCGACGACGAGGTCGAAGGTCTTGATCGTGATGTGGCAGAGAATCAGCAGCACGGAGAAGAACACCGGCCGCATGCTCGGAATCACGATCTTGCGATAGATGGTCGGCAAACCCGCGCCGTCCATCTGCGCCGCCTTGAAGATTTCACTATCGACGCCGCGCAGGCCGGCGAGGAAGAGCGCCATCACGAAGCCTGTCGATTGCCACACGGCCGCGATCACGACGCAGAAAATCGCCTTGTCCGGGTCGCCCAGCCAGTTGAACGAGAAGCTCGTCCAGCCCCAGTCGTGGAACACTTTCTCCAGACCGAGGCCCGGGTTCAGGATCCACTGCCAGGCGGTGCCCGTCACGATGAACGAGAGCGCCATCGGGTAGAGGAAGATCGCGCGCAATGCGCCTTCGTTGCGGATCTTCTGGTCGAGAAGGATCGCAAGGAAAAGGCCGAGGAACACGCAAATCGCAATGAAAGGAATGCCGAACCAGCCGAGATTGGCGGCGGAAGTCCACCAGACGTCGTTGGCGAAGAGCTGTCGATAGCGGTCCAAGCCCGCGAAATCGTAGCGCGGCATGAGCCGCGATTCGGAGAGTGACAGATACCCGGTGATGGCGATGAAGCCGTAGACGAAAACGAGCGCGATCACGACGCTGGGAGCGAGCACCAGCTTCGGAATCAGGCGATCGGCGAGCGCCGCCGTCGGTGAGACGCGACGGGGCGGATTTTGCGGCTTCTTGTCCGCGGTGATGGAGGCAGTCACGACTCGACTCCTGGAAGATGCGCCGGCGCTTGGGTGCGTTGAGGTGCGTTTAGGTGCACTGAAAGGCGCTTCTGTGGCGAATGCCTGCTGGCGCTGAAAGATGCGACGTTACAGATGCAGTCCTGCTGCGTCTTGCGCCGCCCGGCGCATGCATGGGCACACGCGCCGGGCGGAAACTGCCTTACTTCGTCTTGGCGGCGTTCGCGAGTGCGGCAACCGCGCTCTTCGAATCCTGCGACGAATTCATGAACTTCGTCACGACGTCGGTCATGGCGCCGGCGACTGCATCGCCCTGAGCCATGCCGTGCGCGAGCGACGGAACATAGCCGCCCGATTTGATCGCCGTCTGTTCATCAGAGTAGGACTTCTTCGCGCAGTCGTCGAACTTGTCCATCGGCACGCCGAGACGGACCGGGATCGATCCCTTGTTCAGGCTGAACTGCTCCTGGAACTCCGGCGTCATGATGGTCTTCGCGAGCGCGAGCTGACCCGGCGTCGCGGCCTTCTGGCCCTTCTGCTGGAAGAACACGAACGAGTCGACGTTGAACGTGTAGGCCTTTTCCGTGCCCGGCACCGGCGCGCAGATGTAGTCCGTGCCCGCCTTCTTGTTCGCGCCGGCGAATTCGCCCTTCGCCCAGTCGCCCATGAACTGCATGCCGGCCTTGCCGTTGATGACCATGGCCGTCGCGAGGTTCCAGTCACGGCCCGTGCGGCCGCTGTCGAAGTAGCCCTGAATCTTGCGGACCGTGTCGAACACCTGAACCATCTTGTCCGAGGTCAGCGTTTTCTGGTCGAGATCGACGATCGCCTTCTTGTAGAAGTCCGCGCCCTGCGAAAGCACGACGTCTTCCCACAGCGTCAGGTCCTGCCACGGCTGGCCGCCCATCGCGATCGGCATGATGCCCGCGGCCTTCATCTTGTCGGCGACCTGGAAGAACTCGTTCCAGTTGGTCGGCACCTTGCCGCCGGCCTTGTCCAGCGCGGCCTTGTTGATGTACAGCCAGTTCACGCGGTGCACGGAGAAGGGCGCCGCGACGTAGTGGCCGTCCGCGTGGATGATCTTGTCGATCTCAGGCGGCAGGTTCTTCTTCCAGTCGCCCGCGACGGAATCGATCGGCACGAGCACGCCCTGCTCGGCCCATTCCTGGATCAGCGGACCCTTGATCTGCGCCGCCGACGGCGCGTTGCCCGAGATCACCTGCGTCTTCAGTGCGGTCATCGCGGCCGCGCCCGCGCCGCCCGCGACAGCGAAGTCCTTCCAGGTGTAACCCTGCTTCGTCATGTCGTCCTTCAGCACGCCGACAGCCTTGGATTCGCCGCCGGACGTCCACCAGTGCAGCACGGAAACAGCCTCGGCAGCCTGAACCGCCGACGCCGTTGCGCCGCACAGAAGACCTGCGGCGCACAGCGCGCCCATGAGCTTACGGACTTTCATTGTTTATCTCCTCCAGACACCAGAACAAGAAACGATTGGCTCCCGATGCCGCCAGAAGCATGGGTAAGAAGCGTTGTCAAAAAAACGGCAAAACTGGATGGCCGGAAATCGGCGATGTCGGCGGGGAAGCGGCAGCGCGGGTCACCACGAACGCAGCGTGCCGGGCCGGCAGACCGATTTACGGCCGCACGGCTCTCAAGAGATGAGTGGGTTCAATCGCAACGGCTGTCTCCTCTTTTGATTTTTGCCGGGCCGTTCGAACTTGCCCCGAAAGGCGCGCTCGACGGCGAGGCGCGAGGCCGGGCGCACGGGAGCCGCAAGGGACGCTTCTCTGTGAAAAGCGGCGAGCCGCGGGCTCCGTTAACATGCGCACAGAACGTCTGACCGGAAAAAAGCCGTCACCAGATTTGACTGATTGACATGTCTTATTTTCCGTCGATGACATTTCCTCTTGATTTGGATTGTAGTTAAACTACAATTCAGTGTCAAAAAAAATTTTATCGGACTACGGCGTCATTCGTGGTCTCATTGGGCGGCACGCCCCGATTCGACTCACATCCAGTTCTGGAACCCTCGTTCAGACTCATGCAAAGCGACTCGAACTTCACCTTCGTACTCTTCGGCGGCACCGGCGATCTCTCCATGCGCAAGATTCTTCCCGCGCTCTTCGAGGCCCATCGCGCGGGCATGCTCAATCCGGCGGGCAGGATCGTTTCGGTCGCGCGCGAAGCGATGGAGCAAGCCGAATATCGCGCGTGGGTCGAGAGTCACGTGAAGCCGCACGTATCGAAGGATGGTCTCGACGACGCCGTATGGCGCAGCTTCGTCGATCGCTTCGAGTACGTCGGGCTCGACCTCGGACGCGCGGAAGATTTCGTCCTGCTGCGCGACGTGCTCGCACAGTTCGACGGCACGCGCGTCTTCTATCTCGCGACCGGCCCGAAGCTTTTCGTGCCGATCTGCCGCGCGCTCGCCGCTGTCGGGCTGAACCAGAACTCGCGCATCGTGCTCGAAAAGCCGCTCGGCTACGATCTGAAATCGTCGAACGCGATCAACGACGCCGTCGGCGAAATCTTCCAGGAAGAGCAGATCTACCGGATCGATCACTATCTCGGCAAGGAGCCGGTGCAGAACCTGCTCGCGCTGCGCTTCGGCAACGCGCTGTTCGAGCCGCTGTGGCGCCGCGAATGGGTCGAGAGCATCCAGATCACGATCGCGGAAGAGCTGGGCGTGGAAGCGCGCGGCGACTTCTACGACAATACGGGCGCGCTGCGCGACATGGTGCAGAACCATTTGCTGCAACTGCTCTCCATCGTGACGATGGAGCCGCCGCACTCGATGGATTCCGACTCCGTGCGCGACGAGAAATTGCGCGTGCTGCGGGCGCTCAAGCCCATCGACGAGCGCGACATCAGCCGCGTCGCGGTGCGCGGGCAATATCATGCGGGTGTCGTCCGGGGCACGGCGGTGCCGGCGTACGCGACCGAACCGGGCGTGCGTCCCGACAGCACGACGGAAACCTTCGTCGCGCTGAAAGTGGAGATCGAGAACTGGCGCTGGGCGGGCGTGCCGTTCTTCCTGCGCACGGGCAAGCGGCTTGCGGACCGTGTCGCGGAGATCGTCGTGAACTTCCGCGCGGTGCCGCATTCGGCGCTCGGCGCGAACGCATTGCGCGCGGGCTCGAACCGTCTCGTGATCCGGTTGCAGCCCAATGAGTCCATCCGGCTGTATTGCCTCGCGAAGCAGCCCGGCGAAGGCATGAATCTCGCGAGCGTGCATCTGGATCTCGCGTTCGATCAGTTCTTCAAGGAAGGACAGATGGAGGCGTATCAGCGCCTGCTGCTGGACGTGATTCACGGCCGCCTCGCGCTCTTCGTGCGGCGCGACGAGCAGGAAGCGGCGTGGCGCTGGGTCGAGCCGATCCTGAACGCGTGGGCATCGGGCACCAACAAGCCGAAGCCTTACGCGGCGGGCACGTGGGGGCCGGCGGCGTCGAGCGCGATGCTCGCTCAGGCGGGCACCTGCTGGCTCGAAGAAGAAAACTGATGGCGTGACGCCGACGCGGCCCCGAAGAGGTGCGCGGCGAGCATGGGGAATACAAGAGACCGCTTCGCCCGTCGTTGCGACGGCGCGGGCAGCAAGCGGATCGATAAACCAGAACAAGCAGGAGGAGCAATGATCGAGCTTCGCACTTTCGACGATCCGCGCGCCCACTCGGACGCGCTGGCGAAAGCCGTGAGCGACGCGCTCAAGGCGTCCCTCGCGGCGCGAGGCGCGGCATCGGCCGGCGCCACGGGACAAACCGCTCACGCCACGCTCGCGGTATCGGGCGGCACGAGCCCGAAGCCGTTCTTGCAGACGCTCTCGCGCGAGCCGCTCGACTGGGCGCACATCGACGTGACGCTCGTCGATGACCGCTGGGTGCCCGAGACCGATTCCGCGAGCAACGCACAGCTCGTGCGCGACACGCTCCTGCAGAACGCGGGCGCATCGGCGTACTTCCTGCCGCTCGTCGATACCGGCAAGCCGCTGGAAACGCACATCGCCGAACTGAACGCCGATCCGCGCCGCCGCCTGCCGGATGTCGCCGTGCTCGGCATGGGCGAAGACGGCCATACCGCCTCGATCTTCGCCGATGCGCCCGAATGGGATGTCGCGATCTCGACGCCCGAGCGCTTCATCGCCGTGCATCCGGGCGCGGCGCCGCACGCGCGCGTGAGCCTGTCGATGTCGGCGTTAAAGCAGATCGGACAGTTGTATCTCTTCATCGCCGGCCAGAAGAAACTCGACGTACTCAACGCGGCGCTCGCCGCCCCGCAAAAGAACGCCATCTCGACGCTGGCCCACGCTGAAGGAGTGAAGCTCGATGTCTACTGGTGTGCATAAGGCAGCGGCTCAGCACGCCGACGGACCGCGGCTTCTCGCCGACATCGGCGGCACGAACGCGCGCTTCGCGCTGGAGACCGCGCCTGGCGAAATCGGGCAGATCCGCGTATATCCGGGGGCCGATTACCCCGGCATCGCGGAGGTGATGCAGCAGTATCTGAAGGACACGAAGGTCGGACGCGTCAATCATGCGGCGATCGCGATCGCCAATCCGGTCGACGGCGATCACGTGAAGATGACCAATCACGACTGGAGCTTCTCGATCGAGGCGACGCGCCGCGCGCTCGGCTTCGACACATTGCTCGTCGTGAACGACTTCACCGCGCTCGCGATGGCGCTGCCCGGCCTGACCGACACGCAGCGCGAGCAGGTGGGCGGCGGCTCGCGCCGGCAGAACAGCGTGATCGGCCTGCTCGGACCGGGCACGGGCCTGGGCGTGTCGGGTCTGATTCCGGCGGATGACCGCTGGATCGCGCTCGGCAGCGAAGGCGGCCACGCCACGTTCTCGCCCTTCGACGAGCGCGAAGACCTCGTGACGCGCTATGCGCGCCGCAAGTTTCCGCACGTGTCGTTCGAGCGCGTGTGCGCGGGGCAGGGGCTCGAGCTGATCTATCGGGCGCTGGCCGAGCGCGACAACGTGACGGTCGCCGACGATTTCAACGCCGCCGACGTCACGAACCGCGCGCTGCAAGGCGAAGCGCTCGCGCTCGAAGTCGTGAATTGCTTCTGCGCGATCCTCGGCACGTTCGCGGGCAACATCGCGGTGACGCTGGGCGCGCTGGGCGGCATCTATATCGGCGGCGGCATCGTGCTGAAGCTGGGCGAGCTGTTCCACAAGTCGCCGTTTCGCGAGCGTTTCGAGGCGAAAGGGCGCTTTCAGCAATATCTGTCGGGCATTCCCACGTACATCATCACAGCGGAATATCCGGCGTTTCTCGGCGTCTCCGCGATTCTCTCCGAGCAGTTGTCGAATCGCGCGAACAGCGGTTCGTCGGCGGTGTTCGAGCGGATTCGCCAGATGCGCGATGCGCTGACGCCCGCCGAGAGGCGCGTCGCCGATCTCGCGCTCAATCATCCGCGCTCGATCATCAACGATCCGATCATCGACATCGCGCGCAAGGCCGACGTGAGCCAGCCGACCGTGATCCGCTTTTGCCGCTCGCTCGGATGCCAGGGTCTGTCCGACTTCAAGCTGAAGCTCGCGACCGGCCTGACGGGCACGATTCCGGTGAGCCACAGCCAGGTGCATCTCGGCGACACGGCCACCGATTTCGGCGCGAAGGTGCTGGACAACACGGTCTCCGCGATTCTTCAGTTGCGCGAGCATCTGAACTTCGAGAACGTCGAGCGCGCGATCGATATCCTCAACGGCGCGCGGCGCATCGAGTTCTACGGGCTCGGGAATTCGAACATCGTCGCGCAGGACGCGCACTACAAGTTCTTCCGCTTCGGCATTCCGACCATTGCCTACGGCGATCTGTACATGCAGGCGGCGTCGGCCGCGCTGCTCGGCAAGGGCGATGTGATCGTGGCCGTGTCGAAGTCGGGCAGGGCGCCGGAACTGCTGCGCGTGCTCGAAGTGGCGATGCAACAGGGCGCGACGGTCATCGCGATCACGTCGAGCAACACGCCGCTCGCCAAGCGCGCGACGGTGGCGCTGGAGACGGATCACATCGAAATCCGCGAGTCGCAGCTTTCGATGATCTCGCGCATCCTGCACCTCGTGATCATCGACATTCTCGCGGTCGGCGTGGCGATTCGCCGTGCCGCGCCGAAGCCGGGCGCGAAGATCAGCGAGACGGTCGCGAAGGCGCGTCAGTCGGGCGACGATGACGCCGCCGCCGTGCTCGACTGGCTGAGCCACGGCGCGTCGGGGATGGCGCGGGACTAGCCGTTTCATCGCGTCAACGCAAAAGGCCGCCGATGCAAACATCGGCGGCCTTTTTAATTGCGGCCCGGCGGCGAGGGTTCGTTCAGATCCGTCGATCAGAACGAATGCTGGATGCCTGCGTAGACGCCGCTCTGGCTGTGGCCGGCGAGCGGGTTATCCGTCGCGACCGAGGAGCCGAAACCATTGGCGTTCAGGCCGTAGTTCGCTGTCTTGCTATTGCGCGCCGTCGCGACCTGCAGATCGAGCAGGGTGCGCTTTGACAGGTTGTACGAGCCGCCGACGGTGTAGATGGTCGCGTTGCCCGCGCCGTTGTTGCCGTTGACGTGATAGACCGCGCCGATCAGCGCCGCGGCCGGCGTCATCTGCCACGTCACGCCGCCCCATTCGTGATCGAGCGTGGTCGGCTGGCCGGGCAACTGAGCCGTCATGCCCGACGTGCGGATCGCCTGATAGCCGCCTTGCAGCTTGAACTGACCGAGGAACACGTTGAGCATCGCGGTGTACTCGCGCGAAAACGCGTAAGCGCCATTGCTCGTGGCGTAGTCGCCGCCGAGCGTTCCGTTCGCCGGATTGCGGATTTCGTCGTAGATGCCGCGCACCTGGAAGAGCGGCGCCGTGTACGTGATCTGCGCGCCCGCCTGACGGCCTTGCGCGGTGGTGCCGTTGCCGTTCCAGTTGGTCGCGTTGGAGAGCGCGTACTGGCCGTAGAAGTCGAAGCCCGCGAACTTCGGCGACTGGTACGAAATGTTGTTGCTCGATTGCGGCCAGTTGCGGCCACGCACCAGCGACGCCGACGACCAGTTCGACTGGCCAAACGGATCGAAGTCCCACACGCCGTTCGCGATGAAGAGCTCCCGGCCCAGCAACACGGTGCCGAACTGGTTGTTCGCGATACCGACCGTCGCCCAGCGATTGAACAGGTTGCCTTGCAACTGGCCGTTCATCGCGTTGAAGCCGTTCTCCAGCTGGAACACGGCGCGGTTGCCGCCGCCCAGATCCTCGCTTCCCTTCATGCCCCACAAGCTCGTGCCCCAGTCGCCGCTTTCCGCCCTGAAGCGATGCGAAGTACCGGTGGCCGAGCCGTTCGGACCGGCGCCTGTCGGCACGCCGTTCATATACTCCAGTCCCGCGTCCAGGCGGCCATATAGCGTCACGCCGCTCTGAGCGTGCGACGCTGCGTTGAACGCCAAAAGTGCCGCTGCAGCGAGCAAAACCTTCTTCATCATCTCCTCCAAATCCCTGTCAAAAATTGAACCGATGGCTGCTGTCTGGCCCGATGCGGGTGCATCGAACCGAACATGGTTATCGAGGAAAGACACACGCGAACGTGCGCACGACGAAGCATCGCGACGACGCGATGATCGGGGGCATTCCTCGTTTTTTGGGGGATTTTGAAGCAGAACTACGTTTTATGAGGCGCGGTTCTGTAGTTAAGGTTGTCGATTTGACAAATGTCGTGCAGGGGCCAAAAGAGCTTCCGGATAGATGTTCGTCATGCTAAGCATGGCGCACCCGGCCAACCGCGCGCCCAAATAAAAAACGGTGCGATACCCTTTCGGGCACCGCACCGATACGCGCCTCTCGCAGCAGCGTGAAAACCTTCTAAAAAAGACTCTTTGGTCAGACTCGCCGATTAGAACGAGTGCTGGATACCTGCGTACACGCCCGTCTGGCTGTGGCCGGGGAACGGGTTGTCCGTCGAAGCAGCCGAACCGTAGTTGTTGGCGTTCAGGCCATAGTTCGCGGTCTTGCTGTTCTGCACCGTCGCGACCTGCAGATCGAGCAGGGTGCGCTTGGACAGGTTGTACGAACCGCCGACCGTGTAGATGGTCGCGTTGCCCGCACCGTTGTTGCCGTTCACGTGGTAGACCGCGGCGATCAGCGCTGCCGCCGGCGTCGCTTGCCACGTCACGCCGCCCCATTCGTGATCGAGCGCGGTCGGCTGGCCGGGCAACTGACCCGTCATGCCCGAGCTGCGGATTGCCTGGTAAGCGCCCTGAACCTTGAACTGGCCGAGGAACACGTTGAACATCGCCGTGTACTCACGCGAATACGCGTACGCGCCGTTGCCGCCCGAGCCGCCGTCGATCGGGTTGTACACGCCGCCCAGCGTACCGTTCGCCGGGTTGCGGATTTCGTCGTACATACCGCGGATCTGGAAGAGCGGCGTCGTGTAGGTGACATACGCGCCCGCTTCACGGCCTTGCGGCGTCGTGCCGTTACCGTTCCAGTTCGTTGCGTTGGAGAGCGAGTACTGACCGTAGAAGTCGAGGCCCGCGAACTTCGGCGACTGGTACGAAATGTTGTTGCTCGATTGCGGCCAGTTGCGGCCACGCACCAGCGATGCCGACGACCAGTTCGACTGGCCGAACGGATCGAAGTCCCACACGCCGTTCGCGATGAAGAGCTCACGACCCAGCAACAGGGTACCGAACTGGTTGTTCGCGATACCGACCGTCGCCCAGCGATTGAAGAGACCGCCGCCGCCCGGGCCTTGACCCGTCATGGTGTTGAAGCTGCCTTCCAACTGGAACACGGCGCGGTAGCCGCCGCCCAGATCTTCGACGCCCTTCAAACCCCACAAGCTCGTGCCCCAGTCGCCGCTTTCCGCCTTGAAGCGGTGCGACGAGCCAGTGGCAGGCGCGCCGGCCGGACCGGTCGGCACACCGTTCATATATTCGAGCCCCGCGTCCAGGCGGCCATACAGCGTCACGCTGCTCTGAGCGTGCGCGACCGCGCTGAACGTCAGCAGTGCTGCCGACGCGAGCAAAGCTTTCTTCATCATCTCCTCCAACCCTGTCAAGAAATAGAACCCAAGTGCTGCTGTGTGGTTCGATGCGAGCGCACCCAACCGAAAATTGTTTTCAGAGGAAGGACACGCGCGGGCTGTGGTGCTAGGCGATTCGCGCGTCGTGGGCGCGAACCTGACGCCGACCCGTCGATCGGTGTCGTTCCTCAGTTTCTTTTGGACTTTTGAAGTAAAACTACTTTTTGGGTACTTCGTTTTGGTACTTTGGTTACCAATTTAACAAAATACGGTATAAGCGCCAAAGAAATTTGACGTTATGCGACTGTCTGTGTCAAAAATGCAATGCCCATGTGGTAGACACACTACCCACAGGATGGGAAACACCCCGCAAAGCCTTATGCCATCAGGGCTTTAGCGGCATGTAAGTTTCAGAGTCAGGTTTGTCGCCTATTGACGCGCGGGCGTCGTGGCGCTAGGTCGGAGAAGAGCGCGAAAGAGGTCGATACAACTGCGCCCGGACGCAAAAAAAGCGCCTCTTGGGCGCCTTTTCTGGAGTGGAAGGTTGCGGAAGCCGGCGTGTGCCGGGTGCTTACTTGAGGCTACCCGACAGGAACTGTTTCAGGCGCTCGCTCTTCGTATTGCCGAACACCGCGTCGGGATGGCCTTGCTCCTCGATGCGCCCCTGATGCAGAAACACGACATGATTCGACACGTTGCGCGCGAACGCCATCTCGTGCGTCACGACGATCATCGTGCGGCCTTCCTCGGCGAGCGTCTGCATGACCTTGAGCACTTCGCCCACGAGTTCGGGGTCGAGCGCGGAAGTCGGTTCGTCGAAGAGCATGACGTCGGGATGCATCGCGAGCGCGCGCGCAATCGCAACGCGCTGCTGCTGTCCGCCCGACAGATGCGACGGATACTGCTTCTCCACGCGCGGCGCGAGCCCGACCTTCTCCAGATACGTGCGCGCGCGCTCCTCGGCTTCCTTCTTCGAGAGCCCGAGCACGTTGACGGGCGCTTCGGTCACGTTCTCCAGCACGTTCATGTGCGACCAGAGGTTGAAGTGCTGGAAGACCATCGACAACTTCGAGCGCACTTGCCTCAATTGTTTCTGGTCCGCCGCCTTCAGCGCGCCGGTCTTGTCCTTCATCGTGCGGACTTCGGTACCGTCGACGAAGATGCGCCCCTGGTTCGGCTGCTCCAGAAAATTGATACAGCGCAGCATCGTGCTCTTGCCCGAGCCCGACGAGCCGATGATGCTGATCACGTCGCCGGCCTTCGCCTTGAGCGAAACGCCCTTCAGGACTTCGTTGCTGCCGTACTGCTTGTGAATATCGTCGACGAAAAGCTTGTGCATCTGGGAATTCATGAAGGGTCCTTGGCTGACTCGATGGTCTTATTTGCCTTGCGGTCGCAGGTAAGCGAGCCAGCGATACTCGGCGCGGCGGAACAGCCACACGAGCGCGAACGAAATGCAGAGGTAGAGCAGGGCGGCGATGCCGAACGCCTCGAACGACTGATACGTCGCCGAATTGACGTCGCGCGCGATCTTGAGGATGTCCGGCACGGTCGCCGTGAATGCGACGGTGGTCGCGTGCAGCATCAGAATGACTTCGTTGCTGTAATACGGCAGCGCGCGTCGCAACGCGGACGGCAGAATCACCCGTCGATACAGCGTGAAACCCGACATGCCGTAGGCGCGCGCGGCTTCGATCTCGCCGTAGGGCGTCGCCTTGATCGCGCCCGCGAAAATCTCCGTCGTGTACGCGCAGGTGTTGAGCGTGAACGCGAGCAGCGTGCAGTTCATGCCGCTGCGGAAGAATTCGGCGAGCAGCATGTGGTCGCGCACGACCTGCAGACTGTAGAGACCCGTGTAGCAGAGCAGCAGCTGAACGTAGAGCGGCGTGCCGCGAAAGACGTAGGTATAGAGCCACACCGAGCGCGACAGCAGCTTGTTCTTCGACACCCGCGCGACCGCGAGCGGCACAGAAAGACAAAAGCCTAAGCCGATGGAGATGACGAGCAGCCACATCGTGATCGCGAGACCGGTGATGCGGTAGCCGTCGGTGAAGAGGTAGTTCTTCCAGTATTCCTGGATGATTTGGATCATGATCCCTGCCGCCCTTGAATGGACCGATTAGAGGTCGGCCTTGCGCACGCCGATGGAATAGCGCCGCTCCAGCCAGATCAGCACGAGATTCGAGATCGTGGTGATCGCGAGGTACACCGCGCCCGCGAGTAGCGTGAAGAAGAAGAAGCGCAGCGTGCCCTTGCCGGCATCCTGCGAGGCCTTGACGACATCCGCGAGACCGATGATCGACACGAGCGCCGTCGCCTTGACCATGACCTGCCAGTTATTGCCGATGCCCGGCAGCGCGAAACGCATCATCTGCGGAAACATGATGCGCGAGAAGGCCTGCCACGGCGTCATGCCGTAAGCCGCGCCCGCTTCGAGCTGGCCGCGCGGCACGGAGAGAAATGCGCCGCGGAAGGTTTCGGTGAAGTACGCGCCGTAGATGAAGCCGAGGACCAGGATGCCGGCGAGGAACGGATCGATGTCGATCTGATCCCAGCCCATCGCGTCCGTGAACAGGTTCAGCCAGATCTGGATGCTGTAGAACAGCAGCAGCATCAGCACGAGATCGGGCACGCCGCGGATGAGCGTCGTGTAGACGGTGCCGAATCCCGACGCCACGCGGTTTTTCGACAGCTTCGCCGCCGCGCCGATCAGGCCGATCACAAAGGCGAACACGAGCGACAGCACCGCCAGCTTGACGGTCTGCCAGGTGCCCGCGAGGATCAGCGGACCGTAGCCTTGCAACATGGTGATTCCTTAGTGAGGTGCCTAACGTGCACGGAGTGCGACGGGCGCGGCGCGCGATACGAATGTATTCATCTCTTTTCCCAACCGGCGGCGTACTTCCCGCGCGTTCGGCTGTCCTTCTCCGGCGCGCTCCTGCTTTGCGTCCAGCGGACGGTATTCTATGTGGTCAAAATTGCGGGGTGCCGTAATTGCGAACCGTGCCAACGCGCAATTGTTGCGCGGCGACGGGCTCGCGGCTGCCGGATTTCCGGCGCCCCGGCCGGTGACCGTCCGCCGCCGCCCCGAAAAGCGCGGTATTTTACCCGAAGCCGACGCGGGCGCGGAGGCGAAGCCGGACGAGTCTGATTACATGCATGGGTGGAACGATGTAGTGCCTGCGGGCGCGTTGTTTCGAAGCTCCGCCGCCCTTACATTCTCTCCATCGCAAAACAACGCCTTGGGCGGGAGCAAACATCATGTTCGAGATTCGCCGCAGCAATGAACGCGGTCACGCCAACCACGGCTGGCTCGACTCTTATCACAGCTTCTCCTTTGCCGATTACTACGATCCGGAGCACACGCACTTCGGCGCGCTGCGCGTGATCAACGAAGACCGTGTCGCGGGCGGCCAGGGGTTCGGCGCGCATGGCCATCGCGATATGGAAATCGTGAGCTACGTGCTCGACGGCGCGCTCGCGCACCGCGACAGCATGGGCAACGGCTCGACGATCCGTCCCGGCGACGTGCAGCGCATGAGCGCAGGCACCGGCGTGCGTCATAGCGAGTTCAACGGCTCGCCGACGGACACCGCGCATTTCCTGCAGATCTGGATCATTCCGGATGCGCCGGGCGGCGCGCCGGGCTACGAGGAAAAGCGCTTCGCGGACGATGAAAAGCGCGGCCGGCTGCGCGTGATCGCATCGCCCGAAGGTGTGGACGGTTCGGTCAGGATCGGCGCGGACGCGCGGATCTTCGCGGGCTTCTTCAATGGCGACGAACGCGCGGACTTCGACGTGCCTGCGGGCCGACGTGTGTATGTGCACGTGGCGCGCGGCGCGGTGACGCTGAATGGCGAGACGCTCGGCGCTGGCGACGCCGCGAAGCTCGAGGATGTGTCGAAGGTCACGCTCGAAAAGGGCGATAACGCCGAAGTGCTGTTGTTCGACCTCGCGTAAGTCCCGGTTCGCCGATGCAAAAAAGCCGCGGAGCGTCATGCTCCGCGGCTTTTGTTTTGCCGCACGCCGCTTACGGTTTCGCGGTAGCCGATGCGCCTGCCGCCGCACCCGGCGTGCCGTCCGGGCCGCCGCGCTTGCCCCAGCGCTCATGCATCTTGTGCTCGTGCTCGTGCATCTTCGCGAAGTGCTTCTTGAGCGCCGTGCTGACGGTGGTCTTCTGCTGGTCGTTCAGCGCGTTGTAGAAGTTCAGCCACGCGGTCGTGGTCTGCTCGCGCAGTTGCGCGTTCTGCGCCTCGATCTTCTGGTGCGCCGCGTGCATCGCGTTCAGGTCGAGGATCGGCTGGCTTTCCATCGACTTGAACTGATCGCGCATCTGCTTGTGGCTTTCGCGCATTGCCTGATGATTCTGCTTCATCGTCGTGAGCGCGGTCTGCCACAGCTTTTCCTGATCCGCGTTCAGCTTGAGCTGGCCGTGCAGTTCGTCCAGTTGCTTCTGCATGCGCATTTCCATGCGGTGGCCGCCGGGACCGCCGTGGCCGCCCATCATGGCCGGGCCGCCGGGGGGCGGCGCAGTCGGCGCGTCGCTGGTGGCCGCGTAGGCCGTGCCGAACGTCAGCGCGATTGCGGCAGCGGCGGCGGTGAGGATGCGATATTGCTTGGCCATCTTGATACTCCCTTGATTGTTTTCGATGCCGAAGCCACGAGGCCTTGATCGACGTATCGGTTGGTGTGTCGAGGTCTTGCGCTTGTCGGTGAAACACAGCGTAGGGGTTCGCAGCAGGGCGCGTGTTACGGCAGGGTTCAGGCTTGTTACGCGGGTTTACGCCCCGCTTTCGTCGTAACACCCCGTAACCCTTATGGCAGGGCTGTCATCAATCGAGGTCCGACTCACGCGCTAAACTCCATCTCATGACTACGCAAATACTTGTCGTCGACGACGACGCCGAACTGCGCGACCTTCTGCGCGACTATCTGGTCCGGCAGGGCATCGAGGTATCGGTGCTGCATGACGCCGGTGGACTCGAACGCCGCATCGAACGCGAGCGGCCCGATCTCATCGTGCTCGATCTGATGATGCCGGGCGTCGACGGGCTGACCGCGCTCAAACAGTTGCGCGCATCCGGCGACGACATCCCGGTCATCATGCTCACCGCGCGCGCGGACGACGTGGACCGGATCGTCGGCCTCGAACTGGGCGCGGACGATTACCTCGGCAAGCCGTTCAATCCGCGCGAACTGCTCGCGCGCGTGCAGGCCGTGCTGCGCCGCCGCCGCACGATTCCGTCCGCCGCGCCCGAGCAGCGCGAGCCGTTTTCGTTCGGCCGGTTCCGGCTGGATTTCCAGTCGCGCACGCTGCAACAGGACGACAAGCCGCTCACGCTGTCCGGCAGCGAATTCGCGCTGCTCAAGATCTTCGTGAACAACCCGATGCGCACGCTCACGCGCGAGCGCCTGCTCGAACTGCTGCACGGCCCGGAATACGACGGCACCGATCGCGGCATCGACGTGCAGGTGTGGCGCCTGCGCCGCATCCTCGAGTCCGATCCTTCGGCGCCGCGCTTCATCCAGACGGTGCGGGGGCGCGGCTACGTGTTCGTGCCGGACGGCGAGCAAAATGCGCCGGGCAATTGACACGCTGTTCGGCCGGCTGGTCGTCATCGTCATCGGCATGCTGGTGCTGTCGCATGTCGCGTGGTTCGCGATCATCCGCTTCGAGCGGGACAACGTGCAGACGCGCTTCGCCGTGGAGGAAGCCGTTTTCCTCGTCGAGGCGGTCCGTCAGCACATCGCGAATACGCCGGATCAGCCTTTGCCACCGCGCGTGCGCGTGGTCCCGCTCGCGAGTCCCGACGTGCCCAGGCAGCCCGACGAGAACATGCCGCCGCCGCTGCAGCGTTTCGTCGAGGACCTGAAGGACCGTCTGCCCGATGGCACCGACGTGCGCCTGAGCGAGCCCGGCGGGCCGCCGAGCGTGTGGGTGCATGGCGTGAAGGACACGGGATGGGTTGTCGTGCCGGTGCAGCCGCTGCGCCCGCCGCGCTCGCGCGACCGCATGCTCGTGTGGCTCGCGCTGATTTTCTCGACGGCCGTGCTTGCCGCGCTATTCGGCGCGTGGCAGCTGCAATATCCGCTGCGCTCGCTCGCGCAGGCGGTCGGGCGCTTCGGGCGCGGCCAGCCGACGCCGCCGGTGCCCGAGCGCGGCCCGCGCGAATTGCGGCAGCTGACGCACGGTTTCAATCAGATGGTCCGCGAAGTCTCGCAGACGGAGAGCGACCGCGCCGTGATGCTCGCGGGCGTCGCGCACGATCTGAAGACGCCGCTCGCGCGCCTGCGTCTGCGCGCCGAAATGATGGACGACGCGAAGATGCGCGACGGCGTTGTGCGCGATGTCGATTCGATGGCGCATATCGTCGATCAGTTTCTCGTGTTCGCGCACGACCGACCGGACGGCAGCGAGCCCGTTCCCGTCGACGAGCAGTGTGAGCGTATCGCGCGGGCGTATCGCGCGGTGTCGCCGGGCGCGCAGCCGATTCGCCTGAAACTCGAAGCAGGGCTCGCTTTCGCGCTGCCGGCGGCCACGCTCGACCGGCTGCTTTCGAATTTGCTCGACAACGCGCATGCGTACGGCGCGCCGCCGGTCGTCATCGAGACGCGGCGGGAAGCCAAGGTATGGGTGTTGTCGGTGTCCGATCACGGCAAGGGCATCGCGCCGGACGATCTCATCAAGGCGAGCCGGCCGTTCGTGCGGCTCGATCCGGCGCGTGGCGGCAGCGGGCATAGCGGGCTCGGACTCGCCATCGTCGAGCGGCTTGCGCGTCGCGTGGGCGGTGAGTGCGAGATCGGCAATCGTGCCGATGGCGGATTGCAGGTCGCGATGACCTTTCCGTTCGACATCGCCACGCGGCCGGTGGAAGAGCGCCGCGCCGGCCCGCAGCACGAAGAGCGCGTGTCGTAACGGCGCGCTGAGTGGCAGAAGCGGCGCGGCGTCAGTCGAACAGGGTTTCGAGCGCCGACGCTGCTTCGCTGTCCACCGTGTTGTACGTCACCGTCGACGCCTCGAAGATGTAGTGCGTCGTGTATTTGCCGAGGCGCGAGAGGATCTCATCCTGAATCACTTCGGGCGCGAGATCGATCTTCAGAAACCACGCTGTCGACGAAAGCCGCGTCTGAAACGAGCCGTACTCGGCGAGCAGGTGGTCGAACGTTTCTGCGTCCTGATCCCGGCACACGATGACCAGATTTCCCTTCATGCAAACCTCCCGATTCACGCCAGCGGCATTCGATTTCGAATATCGATGATACCTGCGGGATGCGTGCGCGTCGCGACATGCGCATGACCGTGCGATGCCACGACGCTCATTTGCCCGCGAGCGTGTCTTCCGTGTGCCGCGCGGACGGGCCGGGATCGGCGGGGCGCACTTCGCTGCGGTCGCGCCCACGAGACTTCGCCTCGTAGAGCGCGAGGTCCGCGCGGGAGAGAATCCATTCGAGGGCGTCGTCGAGCGCGAGCTCCGTGATGCCGATGGACACCGACAGCACCGCATCGTCCGGCAGATGCGCGCAGTGCTCGTGATGGAAGCGCTTTCTCAGACGTTCGAGCACGGCTTGCGCATCGGCGAGCGAGGTTTGCGGCAGCAGAATGCCGAATTCCTCGCCGCCGAGCCGACCGATCGCGTCGCTCGGACGAAGCTGCGCGCGGCACACTTCGACGAAATGTTCGAGCGCCCGGTCGCCCGACGCGTGGCCGAAGCGATCGTTGATCTGCTTGAAGTGGTCGAGATCGGCGATCGCGACCGAAAGCGGCGTGCCGACCGAGCGCGCGAGCTCGACTTCGTGCCGCAGCGTGTCGAGGAAATATCGCCGGGAGAGTGCGCCCGTGAGCGCGTCATGGCGCGCTTCGGCCGAAAGCAGCGTATTGGCCGACTGCAACTGCTCGGCGAGATCGCGCGTCGCGCGGTGCAGGCGCCGCTCGCGCGAGTACGAAGTGGCGATCACGATCGCGAGCGTCACGACGCCGAGCATCGTCAGAAATACGAGGAAGCGGTCGCGGCTGTGATTGCGGCTGATCTCCGGCCAGCTCGTGAGCGGATGGACGATATGCGCCGAAAGGCCCGAGTTGAGGCCCGTGCGTTCGTCGTAGAGCGAGGGCACGTTGCTGCCGTTCGCGGCGTAGAAGGTTTGCGCGAGCGCGGGCGCGAGCCAGTGCTCGGACGCGCGCATCTGCTCGCCGATATGCGACACGCGCAGCTCCGGAAACGACTCGCGCCGGTAGTGCTCGATGCGCTCGCGCTCGGTCATGCGCGCGATGGGCGCACTGGGCATCGCCTGGTATTCGAGCCTGCCGTCGTGCGCCATCACGACGACGCCGTTCTCGTCGGTCACGAAGGTGCCGGCGCGCGAGACCCAGTGCCGCAGCCGGTCGATGCTCACCTTCGCGATCACCGCGCCGACCAGAATGCCGTCCTCGTAAGCCGGCGCCGCGATGAAGATGCCCGGCTCGCCGGACAGACGCCCGACGCCATACATCTCGACGAAGCCGCCGAGCAGCGCGCGCGCCACATAACCGCGAGCGCTCATGTCGTAGCCGATGAAGCTGTCGTCGTCGCCCGCGTTGCTCGATGCAATGCAGAAACCCTTTTCGTTGACGAGCCAGATGGAGTCGAGGCCGGAGAAGCCCTGCGCGTCGTGCAGGAAGTGATTGACCTTCGCGAGAGCGGGGCGCGCGGTCCAGTCCTTGCGGCGTTCGAGTTCCGTCCCGGCCGGGTTCGAGGCATAATTCCGCGACTCCGCGAGCGCGCTCTGCGTGAGGTCCATCTGGGCGAGCGTCGCGGGAATGGCGCGCGACATCGCCAGATCGCTCGCGATGATCTGCGCCATGTTGTCGACGATGGACGCCGCCATCTGGCGTTCGGTGCGCACCGTCGCCGTCATCTCCTGTTGTACCATTCGGTCCGACAACAAGCCGGCGGCAATCCAGCACGCGAATGCCAGCGCCGCGAGGCCGAGCGTCGCGATCACACGGTGCAGGATGAGCTTGTTCATCGATCTCGGGCGCAATGGAAGTTCACGCCGTTCGCAGGCTGAACGCGCCGTGCCGCCCGAGCGGTCCGGTCTGCGCGAAGCGGGCAAGGCGGGTGCGCGGATTACGGCGCATCATGTCAACCGCTTTCAGGCTTTCGCTCGCAACGGGGCGGCGAGTGTGGCTCAGGCGGTTTTCCGGCTCGGATCGGGCGTCTCGCATCGCATCGGCGCTCAAATTATTGTTCGTGATAAGCCAAGATTGGACGATGTTTTCCGCCGCCTATCAAGTGCCTTCTGAAGGCGGGCGACGTGCGTCCAACATAACGGACGCGCGTCGCGCGAAAGCGCCGTTCGCCGGGCAATCCGACCTGGGCGCGCCGCAGCCAGACTGAAAGGAAGCGAAAGCACGCGGGCGCGCGGCGCATTCGACGCTGACAGCCCCTTCATTTTGCCCATGCCGTGCCGAAGAGCAACAGAAACATCGCAGGAATGGCGCGCCGGACCGCATGAAGGTTGTGCCTGTCACACGGGTTGGTGTAGTGTCGCTCGGTTCAGCGCGGGGAAACGTCTGACGCGGCGACTGCCCGGCGCCGTCATTCGTGCTGAACGTGTCGTCGTATCGATGGCCGCGTGCGTTGAGCATGAGGCTGTCCCGGGCAAAGGCTTCTTGCCCGCCGGACGGTTCGTTCGCCGTCTCAAGCAACATCCCGCGCACGCGCGGTCGGAACAAAGCCTTACGGGGAGGGCCTTGCATGGAATTTGGTTTCAATCTGAATCGCACGGCGAATGCGTCGGCCTGGCGGATCCTGCCCAACCGCTGGGACTTCATCGCGTTCCCGATGATCATCTGCATCATCGCGCTCGCCGCCGTCGGATTCCACGAGACCCTGGCGCCGATCTCGACATTGCAGACCCAGGCGATCTCGCTCGACCCCGCGAACCTTCCCGAATACGCGTTGCGCACGACCTTGCGCATGCTGCTGGCGATGGTCGCCTCGCTCATCTTCACGCTGGTCTACGGCACGCTCGCGGCGAAGAGCAGGCGTGCGTCGATCGTGCTCGTGCCGATCCTCGACATCCTCCAGTCGGTGCCGGTGCTGGGCTATATCTCGTTTACGGTGACGTTCTTCCTCGCGATGTTCCCGGGGCGCGTGATCGGCGCCGAATGCGCGGCGATCTTCGCGATCTTCACGAGCCAGGCCTGGAACATGACGTTCAGCTTCTACCAGTCGCTGCGCACGGTGCCACGCGATCTGGATGAAGTGTCGCGCGGCTTTCACCTCACCAACTGGCAGCGCTTCTGGAAGCTCGAAGTGCCGTTCTCGATGCCGGGCCTCATCTGGAACATGATGATGTCGATGTCGGGCGGCTGGTTCTTCGTCGTCGCCTCCGAGGCGATCACGGTCGGCAACCGCACGATCGTGCTGCCGGGCGTAGGCGCGTATCTGGCCGCGGCCATCGGCGAGCGCAACCTGAGCGCGATCGGCTGGGTGATCCTCGCGATGACCATCGTCATCCTGGCCTACGACCAGTTGATGTTCCGCCCGCTCGTCGCATGGGCCGACAAGTTCCGCATGGAGAACACGAGCTCGGGCGACGAGCCGTCTTCGTGGCTCCTTGACCTGATCCGCCGCACGCGCCTGATTCACCGTCTGCTCGTGCCGGCGGGCTGGATTCTCGCGAAGGCGGCGCGCGTTCCGATCAGGCTGCCGTCCCTGCAGGGCGCGCTGGAAAACGTCGGCTTGCCGCTGCGCGCGAAGGTGCCGTCCACGCGCGCGGGCGATATCGCGTGGGGCACGGTCGTGGTGCTGATCACGGTGTTCGTCGTGTGGAAGGTCGCGTCGTTCGTCGCGACCGGCGTGAGCTGGGGCGAAGTCGGCCACGTGTTCGTGCTCGGCTTCATCACGCTCTTGCGCGTGGTGGTGCTGATCGCGCTCGCATCGGTGGTGTGGGTGCCTATCGGCGTGTTGATCGGCCTGCGCCCGGCGCTCGCGGAGAAAATCCAGCCGCTCGCGCAGTTCCTCGCCGCGTTCCCGGCGAACCTGCTGTTTCCGGTGTTCGTCGTGGTGATCGTGCGCTTTCATCTGAACCCGGATATCTGGCTGTCGCCGCTCATCGTGCTCGGCACGCAGTGGTATATCCTCTTCAACGTGGTCGCGGGCGCGTCCTCCTATCCGAACGACTATCGCGAGGCCGCGAGCAACTTCCAGATCCGCGGCTGGCAGTGGTGGAAGAAGTGCATGTTGCCGGGCATCTTCCCTTACTACATCACCGGCGCGATCACCGCCTCGGGTGGCGCGTGGAACGCCAGCATCGTCGCGGAAGCCGTGTCGTGGGGGAAGACGGAGGTCGTCGCGCACGGCCTCGGCGCCTACATCGCCCAGACGACCGCCGCGGGCGACTACCCGAAAATCATTCTCGGCATCGCCGTGATGTCGCTGTTCGTCACGCTGTTCAACCGACTGTTGTGGCGCCCGCTATACGCCTACGCCGAAGCAAGGCTTCGGCTGGATTGAGGACGAGTTCCGATGCAGAACCTGAAAAATACGTCGGCGGCGCAGGGCTTCCAGCGCCCGCAAGGCACGCCGCCGCGACTCGGCGCGGAGATCCTGCGCGTGGCGAACGTGAGCCGCGGCTTCAACAAGACGCAAGGCGAATTGCTCGTGCTCGACGATGCGAACCTCTCGCTGCGCGAAGGCGAGATCGTCGGACTGCTCGGGCGTTCGGGATCGGGCAAGTCGACGCTGTTGCGCATCATCGCCGGGCTGATCGAGCCGACGGCCGGCGAAGTGACCTATCTGGACAAGCCCCTGAGCGGACCCGCGAAGGGCGTCGCGATGGTGTTCCAGACGTTCGCGCTGTTTCCGTGGCTGACCGTGCTCCAGAACGTGGAAGCCGGTCTGGAAGCGCAGGGCGTGGGCGCGCGCGAGCGCCGTGAACGTGCGCTGGCCGCGATCGACTTGATCGGTCTCGACGGCTTCGAAAACGCGTATCCGCGCGAACTGTCGGGCGGCATGCGCCAGCGCGTGGGCTTCGCGCGGGCGCTCGTCGTCGATCCGACGCTTCTGCTCATGGACGAGCCGTTCTCCGCGCTCGACGTGCTGACCGCCGAAAACCTGCGCACCGATCTGCTCGATCTCTGGACGCAGGGGCGCATGCCGATCAAGTCGGTGCTGATCGTCACGCACAACATCGAGGAAGCGGTGTTCATGTGCGACCGCATTCTGGTGCTGTCGTCGAATCCCGGTCGCGTGATGGCCGAGATCAAGGTGCCGTTCAAGCATCCGCGCAATCGTCTGGACCCGGCGTTCAGGCGTCTCGTCGACGATATCTACGCGAAAATGACCGCGCGTCAGATGGACGAAGCGAAGAAGAAGGGGCTGGAGCTCGGAAGCTGGCTGCCGTCGGTCTCGACCAACCTGATGGCGGGTCTCATCGAAACGCTCGCGGCCGAACCGTATCATGGCCGCGCGGACATGCCCGAAATCGCGCGCACGCTGCATCTCGAAGTCGACGATCTCTTTCCGATCGCGGAAGTGCTGCAGCACCTCGGTTTCGCCGATGTGCGCGAGGGCGACATCTTCCTCACGCCGCAAGCGCGCGTGTTCGCCGAGTTCGGCACGCAGGAGCGCAAGATGATGTTCGCGGAGCATCTGTTGCGGCACGTGCCGCTGGCCGCGCGGATCAAGAAGGTGCTGAACGAACGGCCGGGACATCGCGCGCCGCGCGTGCGCTTCGAGCAGGAACTGGAGGACTTTCTCTCCGACAAGGCCGCGCAGGAGACGCTCGATGCGGTCATCGACTGGGGACGTTATGGGGAGATTTTCTCGTATAACGACCAGACGGAGATGCTGAGTCTGGAGGATGTGGAGGCTTAAGCGGCTTCGGGTTGGATTGAATCGAAAGCGCGGTTGCCGGTGACGGCACCGCGCTTTTTCATTGGCGTTGGCCGTTCGGCTGAATGTTCGTGCAGCGCGTTGAATCGTAACGTTTTCGTCTTGAAGATCACTCCTGCGTGTGTAAAGCTACACACGCAGCATTCGGAGACGAGATGGATTCATCGCGCTTGATTCGAATGCTGATGGATGACGGCTGGGAGCTCGTGCGCACGCGAGGCAGTCATCACCACTTCAGACACGCAACCAAAATCGGTCGCGTAACCGTGGTTCATCCAAAGAAAGACGTAGCGATCGGAACGGCCAGATCGGTTCTCAAAGGCGCCGGATTGCTCAACCGTCTGTATTCGTCGTAACGGAGCCGGACAATGGAATTTGCCCTCGCCATTCATAAAGATCCTGAAAGCAGCTATGGAGTGACCGTGCCCAACGTGCCGGGCGTTTTTTCAGCCGGAGATACGATCCACGAAGCGATCAAAAATGCGAAGGAAGCCATTTTTTTCCACATCGAGACGATCATCGAGGACGGCACGGAAGTCGCGATCACGTCGCGAAGCATTGAGGAGTTGATCGCTGATCCGGATTTCGCCACGGCCATCTGGGCCTTCGTCGAAGTGGACCTCTCCAAGCTCGATTCCCGCCCGGAGCGCATCAACATCAGCCTGCCGCGATTCGTGCTGCACAAGATCGACAGCTATGTCGAAGCGCGCCACGAGACCCGCAGCGGGTTCCTCGCGCGCGTCGCGCTGGAAGCGATCGCCAACGGCTGAAGTCATGGAAAAAAGCGCGGTGTCCGTGAGGAAACCGCGCTCTTCGGAAGACCAGTCGGGAAACTACTGCAGATTCCCCCACCGCTCGACCGCGGGCTCCGCCGACGCCCATTTCCATCCGCTCGGCTGCTGGCAAGCCGTTGCGACGAACCACTCGGCGGGCGCTTTCGCATCGTCGCCATCGACGACCGAGAACGCGAATTCCTTGCACGTCGCGAGCGCGCTGCCGAACTCGCGCAGCACGCGCACTTCACCGTGACCGTTCTCGACCGGCAAGGTGTGCTTGACCTTCCACGGCCTGGTTTCGCCGACCTGAGAGATGCCCGCCGTCACCGCGATCATGACCTGCTGATCCTGATGCAGCGATTTGGTGACGCGCTTGACGGCCTCATCCGTGGCGGCCTGAACGGCGATGCCCACGCCCAACCCGATGGCCGGATTCGTCGTGAACGCGCCCGTCGCGATGCCGGCCGTCGCGCCAGCCGCGGCGCCGATCGACGCGCAGCCGCTCATCGACACGCACACGGCCGCGCCCGCCGCGACGATGCCGAGACGCAGCGCCAGAGTTACGTCGAGCGACAGCGTCATTGCAGCGAACCCCAGCGCGGCGTAGCGGGCTCGGCCGAGGCCCACTTCCACTTGTCGCCGTCACGGCATACCGACGCGACGTAGAACGCGCTGTCGGCCGCGCGGTCCTTGGTTGCGTCGCGATCGACGGAGAACACGATCTCCTTGCACTCGAGCACGCCGCTGCTGATCGTGCGGCTCACCGTCACGCGGCCTTTCTCGTCTTCTTCGATCGGCACCGAATGCACCGCCTTCCACGGCGCAACCGCACCGACCGCGAGCGGACCGGCGGCCGACGCGATCTGATCCTGCGTGTTGGTATGAGCGACGCGCTGCGTGTACTGCACGCCCGCGCGGGCCGCGGCGACCGCGCCAAGACCGATGCCTGTCGCCACCGCCGCGTTGCTTGTGACGCTGTTCGCCACCGCCGCGCCCGCGATACCGGCGCCTGCCGTCGCGCCTTCGCTATAGAGCGAGTTACATCCACTGAGGCTCATGCAAGCGATGACGCCTGAAATGACCGCGGCGAGCGCGGCGGCGCGCGGGCTGCGCCGATGGACCCTGATCTGCATGTTGCTTTCCTTCGTCTACCGTATCCCGACGCTTGCCAATCGGGGTTCGAGGGCTCGAATCTTCTTGAGGTATCGCCCTCAAGTCGCCGCCCGGCAACGCAAAGTCGGCACGGTGCGCGGGCTTCGCGCATTTTGAAGCATGCTTCTAATTACCGGTTCGGGAAAATTGCAAGAAATTGCAAGCGCACGAAATGTGCCTCGATCTGCGTTTCGTCGCGGACAAAAAAAAGCAAGCGCGGCTGTGCGCGCTCGCTTCTCAAGTCATGTCGATGAAAGCCGGCAGGCGATTCAGTTTTCGCTGCCCGATGCCGCGTCGCCGCCTTCGGTATCCTCGTTTTCGTATGCGCCGAGGCGGTTGTACAAGGTCTTGAGGCTCACGCCGAGCGCCTTTGCCGCGCGCCGCTTGTCGCCGCCGCAATGCTTGAGCGTGCCGAGGATGATCTGCTTCTGCGCATCGGCGAGCGGCGTGCCGACCCAGACGTTCATCGCATCGCCCTGCGTGACGGGCTTCTTCACGCGCGACGCGAGATGCGGATGCGCGATCTCCACCGTCTTCTCCGCGAGGATGAACGCGCGATAGACCGTGTTCTTCAGTTCGCGCACGTTCCCCGGCCATGAGTACGTGCGCAGCACGTCGAGCGCGCGCTTGCTGAAGACCTTGCTCGTGCCTTCCTGCGCGTTCATCTCCGAGAGGAAATGCTGCGCGAGCAGTTCGCGGTCCGAATCGCGCTCGCGCAGCGGCGGCGCGCGCAACGGGAACACCGCGAGCCGATACATCAGATCCTCGCGCAAGCCGTTTTCCTTCACGGCCGTGACGGGATCGCGATTGGTCGCCGCGATCACGCGCACATCCGAGCTGATGAGATCGTTGCCGCCGACGCGAAAGAACGTGCCCGTTTCCAGCGCGCGCAGCAGCTTCACCTGCCGCACCGGCGACATCTCCGTGACTTCGTCGAGAAAGAGCGTGCCGCCGTTCGCGTGCTCGAAATAGCCGATACGCCCCTGCACCGCGCCCGTGAAGCTGCCTTTCTCGTGACCGAAGAGTTCGGCTTCGATGAGGTTGTCGGGAATCGCGCCGCAGTTCACCGCGATGAACGGCGCGTCCTTGCGCGCGCTGTGGTCGTGGATCGTCCGGGCGACGAGCTCCTTGCCGGTGCCCGACTCGCCGATGATGAGCGCCGTCGCATCGGTGGCGGCGACGCGCTCGATTTGCGCATACAGCTCCAGCATCACGGGAGACGAGCCGTAGAGCAGTCCATAGGACTTCAGGCCCGGCACTTCTCCCGTGTTGCGCTTTCTTTGCGCGGGTGTATCTCCGACCGCGGTGGGCGGCGGATCCAGATCGGTTGACGCCATGTGTCCTGATCGTTCCAGTTCTGCGTATGTCGTGGGCGGGCGGCGGCCTGCGCGGGCGCCCCCGGTCGTGCAGCCGGCGGGGCGCGGTTCGGCGCGCGCGAGCGGCGCAACCGTGGGTGACCGCGCGCATCGGCATATGACGCGCCCGTGCGCGTTGCCCGTCGTGCTCACGCTAGCCGTGAGCCGCTCTTCCTCGTAGTGCGTCGGTCCAGGAACGTCTGCATCGGGTATTTCGCAGCGCCGATTGTTTACAGACGAGCCTATCTCATAAACGCTATTTAACCATTCGCAACGACATTGCGGCAATGCGCTGGCCGGCCGGGGGCGCATTTTGTCTGAACCGCGCGGTGAGTGCCGCGCACTTCCGGAAAGGTTCTCCTTTACGCACCGAGAATTTACAAAGGCACAGCGTAATTGTTACCCGATCATCGGCGGCGGGATGTGGCGGGCGAGCGCCAGACTCCGGTTCATCACCACTGGCACGAAAGCTGCATAAGCTCGGTCATCGTGATACTTGTTCGAAAGTCGCCGACGAGCATCGCCCTGAGGCGCACACACGAGAATGGGCGAGAGAGGCAAAAGCATCATGGAAGACTTCTTTATTTTCGACGGGCCCGCACACGAGCGCACCACGCCCACACGGCCGCTTCGCACGCGACGCGCGTACGGTTCGGGCGGTGATCGCCAGGAACTCGTGACGGGCGAGCCGATCGACATCTATCACTGGGCCGCCGTCGCGCTCGTCACCGCGCTGATGTGCGCGGTGCTAGGCTATGCGGCGGGCACGCCAGCGCTCGCGCGCGCCGCGAACGTGACGAGCCTCGTGTTCGGCGCGATGGGCGGCGCGCTGATGGCAAGCGGCGTCGTGCGCAGCCTGCGCGCACGTCTCGAAGCAGGCGGGCGCCTTGCCGTGCCCCGCCTTCCTGTCGCCGAAACGCGCTGATTGTCGCGTCGGCGCGCTCAGACAAACCCAATTAGGCGAGGACTACATCTTATGAGTCAAACGACTGTCCAGCTTGCGTTGGGCAAGCAAAAGATCATCGAAGACATCAAAGTGCTGCTGAACGATTCGGAGGAATTGCTGCGTTTATCGGCGACGCTGCCCGGCGAGGGCGTCGAAGCGCTGCGCACGCGTTTGCGCGATCACGTCGATTCGGCGCGCAGCGCGCTGGAAGATGCGCAGGCGAACGCGCAAAGCCGTTATCGCGCGGGCGTCGATTGCACCGAGAAATACGTGAAGGACAATCCGTGGCAGTCGCTCGGCATTGCGGCGGGCGTCGGCTTTCTGGTGGGGCTTCTGGTTTCCCGCTGATTCGTCGCGCATTCATCTTGAATGCGCGGAGCCGTCGTTTAATCGCGGCGGCGAATTTTATTGATGATGGGAGAGAACACAATGGCACGGCCCTCGATCGGAATTTTCGGCGCGTTGTTCGCAGTTGGCAGCGTTCTCGCGTGGAAGTGGGTGCAGTCGCAGGATCTCGCGGGACGGCGCGCGGCGCGTGACCTGAACCGCTGGGAAGACGAGGGCGGCAAAGTGCTGAGCCCGTCGACCGGCGCAAGCGCGAAGGCCGTGAATGGTCATGGCGTCGTCGGCGGCACTCCGGATGCGTGGCATTTTCCGCGGAGTTGAGCCGGACTGCTATAACCCGCTACCGCTTTTTAATGATGCGACCAAAGAAACGCGCGCTGAATCAGCGTGCGTTTTTTCGCGTGATAAACGCTTATAATCGGTGAAACTCCGGCCATAAGTTGTCTAAATGGAAAAACTTACGCTGGGTTTGAACCAAGCGTGCGGATGATCGGAAATTATTCTATTTTTTGCGCATTTCGCGTCGCGCGATTACCTTTAATCAGCGGCCATCGCGAATCGCACCGGCCCGTCGGCGTCCATGCCGCACGGAGAAGACCATGCCACATCATGGCGTGTGACCTGAAAACGCTTTGGAAGAATTCGAGACGCAATGCCACACGTATTGATTGTCGATGACGATCCCAGTACCCGCGAGGCGCTAGCCGCGATCATCGGCGAAGACGGATTGACGACGGCCACCGCCGGCGATTTGCGCGAGGCACGCATTCAGCTCGTGCGGCAAACGCCGGACGTCGTGTTCACCGATCTCAAGCTGCCCGACGGCACGGGCGTCGATCTTTTCGAGGATCTCGACCCGCGCTCGGGCGTCGAGGTGATCGTGATAACCGGCCACGCGACGGTTGAATCCGCCGTCAGCGCGCTCAAGATGGGCGCGACAGACTACCTCGTCAAACCGATCAACATGCAGCGCGTGAAGGCCATCCTCTCGCGCCTGCCGCGCGCCGGCGACCTGAAAGCGGAAATCGGCACCTTGCGCGGCGAGCTGCGCCGGATGGGCCGCTTCGGTCTGATGCTCGGCAATTCGCCCGCGATGCAAACGGTGTACGACCAGATCGGCCGGGTCGCGCCGACGGCCGCGTCCGTGTTGCTGATCGGCGAATCGGGAACCGGCAAGGAAGTCGCCGCGCAGACGCTGCACGAGCTTAGCCTGCGCCGCAAGCATTCGTTCATCGCGGTGAACTGCGGCGCGATCTCGCCGAACCTGATCGAATCGGAGATGTTCGGCCATGAGCGCGGCTCGTTCACGGGCGCGGATCGGCAGCACAAGGGTTATTTCGAACGCGCGAACGGCGGCACGCTATTCCTCGACGAAATCACCGAAATGCCGATCGAGCTTCAGGTGAAGTTGCTGCGCGTGCTGGAGACGGGCATGTTCATGCGCGTCGGCACGACCAAGGAACTCGAGACGGACGTGCGCCTCATCGCCGCGACCAATCGCGATCCCGAGCAGGCCGTGCTCGAAGGCAAACTGCGCCTCGACCTCTATCACCGGCTGAACGTATTTCCGATCAATCTGCCGCCGTTGCGCGAGCGGGGCAAGGACGTCGAGCTGCTCGGACAAGCATTCCTTGACGAGCTGAACTCCCGCTACAACACGAAAAAAGGCTTCCCGCCGGCCGTGCGCGAGATGCTGGCGTCGTACAACTGGCCGGGCAACGTGCGCGAGCTGAAGAACTACGTGCAGCGTGCGTACATCATGTCGGCGACGGACTCGGACAGCACGGCCACGGTGCCGCTGCAGATTTCGCTGTCGAAACCATCGGCGGGCACAGCGGTGACCATTCCGTTCGGCACCTCGCTCGCGCAGGCGGACCGTCAGCTCATCCTCGCCACGCTCGACCAGTGCGGCGGCGTGAAGACGCGCGCCGCCGAAATCCTCGGCATCAGCCTGAAAACGCTTTATAACCGGCTCGTCGAGTACGGCGAGGACGCGAACAAGGCTGCTGTCGGAGAAGGCGGCGACATGAACGAGGCAGATAGCGAAAATACCTGAACGTCGCTTATCTTTAGACGAAAACAACGCCTGCGGCTTTTAAAGTGCGCAGGCGTTTTTCATTGGCAGGCGCGTTTTCTACGCCGATAATGTGACAGGAGATGCGCAACGGAGACTGATGAGGGGCATGCCCCTTGCTGCCGATCGAATGACATCCGCGCGTGGCGCGCAGGCGCCGACGGATGGCGAAAGTACGATCACAAGACCGCAAGGAGCCCGCCATGCCACACAGCCCGTCCAGTCGCGCTTCCGATGTTCATCGTATCGAAGCACAGACGCCGCAGCCGCCGGACCCGCCGGTAACGCCGCCCGATCAGCCGCCGCCCACGCCGATTCCGCCCGACACGAATCCGGATCCGACGCGCGAGCCGCCCGAGCCGCCGTCGCAGCCGATCGGCGATCCACCGCCGGGACCGGGCGAAACGCCGCACGTGTATTAGCAACGCAGAAGGACGCAGGACTGCAGACGTTGGACAATGCCCAGAATTCGTGCAAGGTTTGAATAAGTTTCCATCCCCAGCGTAGAGATTACAACGGATGGCGCAACAATGACCGGCGACACGTCCTGTCGCCGGTCGCTTTTTCTGAAGCCGCGCTTGCCCAAGCGCAACGGTCCGACGCCGCCGACGTCACTATCGCGACGGCCTTCTTCTCTGGAGGCATCATGAGGCATCCCGCACTCCGACGCTCCGCGCGTCATTCTTCCAAGCGCGAAGCGCGCGCCGAAGCCGCCAAGGCAGCCGGCGCCCAGGGCGCATCGGCGCCGCCCGCCGATCACGATCCTGCCAGCCAGAACCGCCCCGCGCCTGGCGTGCCGCCCGATGGCGAGCACAATCAGGGCGGCGTGCGCCGCGAAGGGATCGACTATCAACGCGACCTGGGCTCCGAGCAGGACTCGTGATTACCGGCCGGCGGACGCACCCGGCACAAGGATAAAAATTTCTACGCGGCGTGCGTTCGCCGCGTATTTTCGTTCGTCCGTAACATCTTCATACAAACTTTCATTTACAAAAACCGACAAAAAGGCACAGCTTTTGCATACCCTTGATCGCCAATTCGAGCATGCAACGACAACTGATGAGGTGATGCTGTAATGAGCAGATTGATCGTGGTATCGAATCGCGTCGCACCGATCCAGGAAGGCAAGCCCAGCGCGGGCGGCCTCGCGATCGGCGTTCTCGATGCGCTCAAGGAGACTGGGGGCGTGTGGTTCGGATGGAGCGGCGAGATCGTCGGCGAGGCGGGCGCTCCGGTCGTTGAGAAAGGCGGCAAAGTGACCTACGCGACGGTCGGACTCACACGCCGCGATTACGACCAGTACTACCGAGGTTTCTCGAACGCCACGCTGTGGCCGACCTTTCACTATCGGAATGATCTCTCGCGCTTCGATCGCGAGGAATATGCGGGTTATATGCGCGTCAACGCCAGCCTCGCCACGAAGCTGAAGACGATGCTCAAGCCCGACGACATCATCTGGGTGCACGACTATCACATGCTCCCGTTCGCGCAGGAGCTGCGAAAGCTCGGCGTCGCGAATCCGATCGGCTTCTTTTTGCACATCCCGTTTCCGGTGCCGGAAATCATGCGCACGGTGCCGCCGCACGAGGAACTGATCGCGGCGATGTGCCAGTACGACGTCGTCGGCTTCCAGACCGACAACGACAAGCAGTCTTTCATCGATTATGTGGAGCGCACGAGCCGCGGCCATTTCAACGAAGACGACGGCATGCTGCAGGCGTTCGGCCGCATGCTGAAAGTGGGCGCGTATCCGATCGGCATCTATCCGGACGCCATCGCGAAGGCCGCCGACCAGTTCGCGAACCGCAAGCAGGTGAAAAGCCTGCGCGACAGCATGCACGGGCGCAAGCTCATCATGAGCGTCGACCGGCTCGACTATTCGAAGGGTCTCGTCGAGCGCTTTCAGGCGTTCGAGCGGCTGTTGCTGAACGCGCCGGGCTGGCATGGCCGCGTGTCGCTCGTGCAGATCGCGCCGCCGACGCGCTCGGACGTGCAGACCTATCAGCGCATCCGCCAGAATCTGGAAGGCGAGGCGGGGCGCATCAACGGGCGTTTCGCCCAGCTCGACTGGACGCCGATCCAGTATCTGAACCGCAAATACGAGCGCAATCTGCTGATGGCGCTGTTCCGTCTCTCGCAGGTCGGCTATGTGACGCCGCTGCGTGACGGCATGAATCTCGTCGCGAAGGAGTATGTCGCGTCACAGGATCCGGCCGATCCGGGCGCGCTCGTCCTGTCGCAGTTCGCGGGCGCGGCGGATCAATTGCCCGGCGCGCTCGTCGTCAATCCGTTCGATCTGTCGCAGATGTCCGAAGCACTGGAGCGCGCGCTGTCGATGCCGCTCGCCGAGCGTCAGGCGCGTCACGCGGACATGATGGCGCCGTTGCGCGAGAACAATCTTTCGGTGTGGCGCGATTCGTTCCTGTCGGACTTGCGCAGCGTCGCGACAGCGACATCGGTGACCGAAAAAACCGTCAATACGGTGAGGCAGGGCGCGACCGGCGCCAAGCGCCCGGCGGCGAAGGCCTGAGCCCGCGCCACACGTCGTCTTTCACATACAGCCCCGCGCCTCGAAAGAAGCGCGGGGTTTTTTCATGCGCCAAGCCGGGAGATCGCGGAACGGGACTTGCGGTTTCATCATCGACACGATCCCAGGAGGTCATGATGAGCGGAAGTACATTGAACCCGCCCGAAGACGACGGCGCGGAGTACGGCAAGGGGCACGGCACCGGGGCGCTCGGCCCGAGCGACTCGTCGGACAGCGGCTCGGACGTGCAGGGCGAAAAGCGCTATCCGGGCGACATCGAAGATGAACTCGACGCGCACGCGCTCGGCCAGTCCAAAGCGGAGTTGAACAGCGATACGGACCGCTTCGGCACCGGCGAGACCGCGTCGGCGGACGGCGACAACAATCTGGAAGCCGACGCCGATATCCTGCCCGACGAGATCGAGGACGAAGCCCGCGGCCTCGCCGACGAGGACGCCGACCCGGCCGACGATCGACCCTGAGACCCTGAGACCCTGATACGCAGCCGGACAACGCAACATGAACGCGGCGCGCTTCCAGCGGAAGCGCGCCGTTTTTTACACACGATTCGCAGCGCGGGGCTAACATCGTCGATTGACACTTCAAGCCGCGCTCACGCTTTCCGCCGATGGATCAGGACGTCTCCGCCACTCAATCCGCGCCTGTCGCTTCGGGCCGCACGTCGCGGTTCGGCTGGTTTTCGTGGATCGTCGATCCGATCATGCAATGGTCGCAGGATCATTGCCTGATGTTCTCGGCGTCGATCGCATTCTTTGCCGCGTTTTCGCTCGCGCCGACGCTCGTCATCGTGATCGCGGTGGCGAGCGTGTTCTTCGGCGCCGATGCCGTGCAAGGGCGGCTCTTCGACGAGATCAGCGGTGTCGTGGGCGTGGACGCGGCTCACACGCTCGAGGCGATCGTCGCGAACGCGTGGCATGCGGACATCGCGCGCAGCACGGCGATTCTGTCGCTCGCGGGCGTGCTGATCGGCGCGTCGGCGACGTTCTCGTCGTTGCATAGCGCGCTCAATGTCATCTGGCCGACGCCCGCCGTGAGCACGCGCGAGAGCATCGTCACGCTGCTGCGCGTGAGGCTGATGTCCTTCGGGCTCGTGGTCGGCTCCGGTTTGCTCGTCGCGATGTTGCTCGTGCTCGATGCGCTCGTCGAAATACTCGGCCATTGGGTGCTCGGCGACGGCAGTCCGTTCATCGTGCTGTCGGGCCTCACGCGGCGCGCGATATCGATCGGCGTGCTGATGGTCGCGTTCACCGTGCTGCTCAAGTTTCTGCCGACGACGCGCATGCGCTGGGCCGATGCCGCGCTCGGAGCGACCGCCGCCGCGCTGCTTTTCGAAGGCGGCAAGCGGCTCTTCGCGTTCTATCTCGCGCACGCGGGCACGGCGAACATGTTCGGCGCAGCGGGGTCGCTTGCGATCATCCTCATGTGGCTTTATTACTCGGCGGCGGTGTTTCTGCTCGGCGCGGAGCTTTCGGCGACGGCCGCGAGAAAGCGCACGCATCGGGCGTCGGGGTGGCGCTGACCGGAGACAAAAAAAGGCCGTCCGCGAATGGACGGCCTGTCACTTACGCTCCTGTCGCTCAGGCGCCTCGCTTGACCGGGTCGTCGCCGAGCGCTTGAGAGCGTGAAATCATCATGCCTGACGGCGCAGTTCCGCGGGCGGCACCTTCATGAGATGCCGATACTTCGCCACCGTGCGCCTGGCGACGATCACGCCCTGATCCGCGAGCATCTTCGCGAGACTCACATCGGATAGCGGATCGCGCGTGTTCTCCTTCGAAATCATTTCCTTGAGCAGCGCGCGCACCGCCGCGGCCGAGCATGTGCCACCGCTTTCCGTGCTCAATTCGCGCGGGAAGAAGTGCTTGAACTCGAAGATGCCGCGCGGCGTGGACATGTACTTGTTGCCCGTCGCGCGCGAGATGGTCGATTCGTGCAGGCCGAGCTCATCGGCGACATCACGCAGCACGAGCGGCTTCAGCGCGATCTCGCCGTAATCGAAGAACGCCTTCTGATGCGAGACGATGCATTCGGCAACGCGCTGGATCGTCGTGAAGCGCTGCTGCGCGTTGCGGATCAGCCAGCGCGCTTCCTGCAATTGCTGCGCGAGCGGCGAGCGGCTCGCGCCGGCCGATTGCGCGAAAAGCTCCGCGTACATGCGATGGATACGCGCGCGCGGCAGCACGGCCGGGTTGATCGTCACGACCCATTGCTTCTTCACCGGACGCACGATCACATCGGGCACCACGTAGTTGTCCTCGCTCTGACCGTAGTTCTCGCCCGGCTTCGGATCGAGGCGACGCACGAGCGCGCACGCGACGCGCAGTTCATCCGCGCTGCAGCCGATCTTCTTTTGCAGTTCGGCCTGTTCGCGCCGCGCAAGACGCTCCAGATGATGCCCGACGATCTCGAGCGCAACCGCGCGGCCCGGCGTGTCCTCTTCGAGCGCTTCGAGCTGCAATGTCAGACATTCGGAGAGATTGCGCGCGCCGACGCCCGGCTTGTCGAGCGACTGCACGAGCTTGAGCGCGATGTTGAGTTCGTCCTCGTGCAGCGCGGGTTCGATCTCGACGACATTCGCGAGCTCGCTCAATTCCTGGCGCAGATAGCCGTCGTCGTCGAGTGCTTCGATGATGAGTTGCGCAATCGCGCGATCGCGCTCATTCAACTGATAGAGCCGCAACGCATCGTGGAGCGTTTCGTGCAGCGACGGCTCGATGCGCACCCAGTCCGCCGGATCGGAGCCTTCGCCGTCGCCGTTGTTGCGCGACGAGCCGCGTCCGAACGGATCGGACGAGAACTCGTTCATGGAGTCGTCGCGCGATTCCGAATCGGCCCTTTGCTCGCTTTCCATGTTCGATTCGGACGCGAGCGGGGCTTCGGCGGTGTTGCTGTCCGTGGTCGACGAGGCCGATTCGCCCATCGAGCTGCCGTTATCGGCGCCGAGGGCGTTGTCGTCGGTCTGCGACTCGTCGTATTCGAGAAAGGGATTCGTGTCGAGCGCGTTGCGCAGTTCTTGCTGGAACTCCAGGGACGAGAGTTGCAGGAGACGCACGGACTGCTGCAGACGCGGCGTAAGCGCGAGGGTTTGTTTCGCGCGGAGTTCGAGTGTAGGCGGCATTGCTTGCTAATCCTCGATTGTTCTAGACGTAGTGGGCTGGTTTGCGGATCAGTAAAGCAACAGCCGTGCCATCGTTCGATAAGCTCGCGCCGCGTCTACGTTTTTTGCAGTCCGCCCGGCGTTTCCGGACTGTTCGCCGCGCGGCTTTCACGCAGTTTTTACACGCGCTCAGACAAAAGCGACGCGCGTAACGGGCGGCGTCGCGTGCGCTGCGGCGGACGATTTTGCAACCGTCGAAGATTTGTTCGCAGACGCACGAACGCCTTGCCGCGCGGCGTTTTCCACGTGTTCTCGCGGCGGCTGCTTAGCGTGTGAGGTCGATCCGGCACGCAAGTTGCGGTACGGAGTTCACGATCCGCGTGCTACGGCGCGGACGTGATCGCAGAGCCGCCTCGCGCACGGAAAAGGCGAACGGGGCGCCAGACCAAAATCGAAAAAATGGGAGTATTGCCATGAAGACGACTCAATTCCTGAAGGCAGCCGGTGGTATCGCGTGTGTCGTGTTCGCGCTCAACGTCGGCGCGCAAACCACTGCGGCGTCGTCGACGAGCGGTTCCGGCACGTCGATGGGCCAGAAGGTCGACGACAGCGCCGTCACCACGAAGGTCAAGGCCGAGTTGCTCGGCGCCAAGAACGTCAAGTCCACGCACATCCACGTGAAGACGCATTCGGGCGTGGTATCGCTGACGGGCACGGTGCCTTCGGCAGAGGACAAGACCGCCGCCGAAGAAGTCGTCTCGAACGTGTCGGGTGTTGCTTCCGTGAAGAACCATCTTAAAATTGCCGCCAAGTAATGGCATAGTTCGTATGCCCGGCTTCGCCACGGCGGGCCGCGGTTGAGTGCCAGCAGTACGGAACCCGCGCGGGGTTCGACGATTCGCCATCAGCGGCGATGAATCGGACGAAGCGCGGGTTCTCGCATGGAGGCTAGGGTTCGCGTCGCATGGCCCGATGCTTCAGTCGCACATTCACGCATGACGCTTCACGCAGTGCGCATCACCTCGCAGCACTTCGAAACTTAGAAACGAGTACGACCGTTCAGGACGGCACTCACACAGGTGGCTCACGAATGCGCAGTAGCCCGGCGTTCAGAGGCCCCGGCAAAAAAGGAGCTCTTCATGAAGACGAAAAAGATGGCATTGATCGGCGCGCTCGCGCTGGCATTCTCGACGGCGGCGTTTGCGCAGGCAGCGTCCGATGCGGCCACGGCAGGCGCGGATGCTGGCGCGCATGCGAAGAAGCAGAAGGGCACCTATCTGCATCAGCAGGACAAGGCGCACAAGCTGAAGGGCGCGTCGGCAGCGGCGGCGGCTTCAGCGCTCGGCACGAACGACAAGGGTCAGCCGCAGTAACCTGACGCTCGACAAACAAACGGCCGCATCGCGCGGCCGTTTGCGTTTATGCGGCCCGATCGTCATCGGGCCGCTTTCGCTTCATTGCTTCAAGACTTCGCGGCTGCGTACTGATCGCGCAGATCGCGGATACGATCGTGATTTTCCAGCACGCCCTGATACTGGCGTTCGACGATCGCGCGAACATCGGCAGGCAGATCCTTGTCCAGCGCCTGACGATAGTTCTTCTTCGCGGCATCCTCGCCACGCTCGCACTCGGCGAGAATCGCGTGATCGCTGTGGCCGCTCACGGCCGACTTCACATCGACCCAGCCGCGGTGCAGCGCGCCGGCCACCGATCCGCCGGTTTCGGGCTTTCCGCCCAGCCGCGCGACCACGTCCTGTAGCTCGCGCGCGCCTTCCGCGCACTTCTGCGCGCGATTCTGGAATAGCAGCTTGAGGCTTGGATCACGCGTATCCTCGGCGGCCTTGAGAAAACCCTTTTCCCCGTCCTTCGAGGTTTCGACGAGATCGTTGAGTACCGATACGACGTTCGTGCTCATATAACACCTCCCATTGGTTTCGACATTGCCACTGCGCAGCCTCCCTGCGGGATGCGGCTCGCCGATTCAATACGCACGCGGCGTGCCCGCATCGCTTGCGGAGGGGCATGCGATTTGCTGCCGACACGGCATTACAGCGCGCATCCGATTCGAGACGCGCGCAGAACACGGCAACAGGAGAACGCAGTGAAATTCTTGAACCGGCTCGCGCATCGCGAGTTTCTGATCCTTGTGGCGATTGCCGCGTCCGCGCTGACATTGCATGTGCGTCAGCACGTCGTCGAAGAGCAACCCGCGCAGGCATCGCACGCGGACTATGGGCGTATCTGCGAAGCGCCCGCCGCAAGCGAAAGCAAGGCGCGTTTGCTGCCCGCCGAATGCCGTCTGCGCGCGAATCTGCCGGCGAATCGAACGCACACGCCCTGGGTCTGACACGCAAGAAAAACAAACGCCCGCGAGAAGCGGGCGTCGTCATTGGGCACAGCGAGAAATCAGGCGCGCGTGTGCGCGAACTCACCCACCGGATGCGGCGGCTGCAGCGGATCGAAATCGCTCCAGCGACCTTGTTTCCATCGTCCCGAAGCACGCTCGATATCGATACCGCCCGCCTCACGCAGCGCCGCGGCCGCCTGATCCTGCGATTCCGGCGATACATGCACCGCGACGAGCACGCCCGCATGTCGCGCGGGCTCCTCGGCGTGCGCGGCGTCCTTCGGCTTCTTCGTATGCGACATCGCGCCGACGAGCGATCCCACATACGCGCCGACGCCCGCCGCGATCACCGAGACGAGCAGCGGCGCATGAAACACCGCGAAGATCGCCGCACCCACCACCGCACCGGCGACCGCGCCGATCGTCACGCCCTTGCCGGCGCCTTTGGGGGCCGCGCTCGCGCCCGCATCGGTGCCGACATCGCCGCCGACGGGATAACGCGCATGCTGGCCGCTCGGATTGACGAAGAAGAGCGTCACGTCTTCTTCCACGAAGCCTTGCGCGAAGAGCTTCTGGGCTGCCGATTCGGCCGCGCGAAAGGTCTGAAATCGGCCCGCAATGATCAGTGACATGTTCCCTCCTTGTTGGCTTGGGTGATTGGATGCGTCGCGCTGCGTGAGCGGCTCAGTCCGGCTCCATGCCGGCGACGCGGAACAATCCGCTTCTCAGCACGGCGGGCTGGCCGCCGTTGTCGTCGAGCACTTCGGCGCACACTGCGCGAATGCGCGCCGTGCCGCGCGCGTATGCATCGAGCAGATCTTCCTCGCGAGCCGACTTCGCGCCGAAATGATCTTCGAGCGCTTCGGCGGTGATCGAACATACGACCGGCTCACCGTCGATGAGCGCGGCAAAGTGAATGGCGAGATCGTCGCCGTCGAAAACGGGGGCTTCGTCTGCAAACGTGATGTGCATGGTCGAGTCCTCATAGGCGGGACGGGAAGCGGAACGGGGAGCGGCCGCGCGTCCGGCGACATACGCGACGCTCATGACGCCGCCTTCGCTTTCGCGAGCTGCTGCGCCATCTCGTAGTGATGGCTGATGACCGGCAACGCCTTGGCTGCCGCCGCCTTCAGCGCGGTGTCGTTACCGCTTTCGCTCTCCTTCCTGAAGAGCGCGACGGCCTTCTGATGTCCGTCCATGGCTACCTTTTCAATATAGGCCTTGTCGAACTCCGCGCCCTGAAGATTTTGCAGACTGCCGATCAGCGATGAATCCGCTGCGGCCGGCGCGGTGATGCCGTGACGTTTCGCGAGCACGTCCAGATTGCGCGCGAGTTTCGTGTGATCGACGATCATTCGCTGTGCGAATTCCCGTACCTGCCGGTCGCTCGCGTGCGTGAGCGCGAGCTTGCTCGCGGCAAGCTCGGTCGCGCCCGCCTGACCCGCATCCTGAAGAAACTGCTGATCGATCGGCGAGAGCTTCTCGCTTTGCGCCTGCGCGACTGGCGCAGACACTGAAATTGCGGCCAGTGACAACGTAAGTGAGATCAATAGTCTCGACATCGGCGTAGCTCCGGTGCGATGGATCAGGCGCGCGCCTTTCCCAGCGCTTCGATCAGCGCCTTGTTGAATGCGGGCAGATCGTCGGGCTTGCGGCTCGTGATGAGATTTCCGTCGATCTGCACTTCCTGATCGACCCACGTGCCGCCCGCGTTGCGAACATCGTCCTGAAGGCTCGGCCAGCTTGTCATCGTGCGGCCCGCGACGATGCCCGCCGAAATCGGCAGCCAGCCGCCGTGGCAGATCACGGCGATTGGCTTCTTCGCCTGATCGGTTTCCTTCACGAAGCTTTGCGCTTTCGCATCGAGACGGATCGCGTCGCTGTTCACGACGCCGCCGGGCAACACGAGTGCGTCGTAGTCGGCGGCGTTGGCGGCGTCGAAAGTGACATCGACGTTCACTTTGTCAGCCTTGTCGACATGTTTGAAACCCTGGATCTGGCCGGGCTTCTGCGACACGACATCCACCTGCGCGCCGGCTTCCTTGAGCGCGCGTTGCGGCTCGACGAGTTCGGCCTGCTCGAAGCCGTCGACGGCGAGAATCGCGACCTTGCAACCGTTGAGGGAATTGCCCATGAACACACTCCTACATTGCTGTTTTCGATGATTCCGCGTGGGCGGAATCCATTTTCGAAGTTTCAGCAAAGGCTGTGCCCAGCGAACGGCGGGGATCGGGAGAGAAGAGGGCGAATCAGGCGGGCTCGATGCTGCGCTTGCCGGTGAGACGCAGCACGCTGACGACGGCGGCGGCCGCCGCGAACGCCGCCGCGACGGCAATCGCGATCACCGGACCCTGCTTCGGCGCGACGCCGAAGATCAGCGCGACGAGCGCCGCGCCCAGCGTCTGCCCCGTGAGGCGCGCGGTGCCGAGCATCCCGCTCGCGCCGCCGCTGCGATGACGCGGCGCGGCGGCGAGCATCTGTCGATTGTTGGGCGACTGGAAGAGGCCGAAGCCGAGCCCGCAGACGGCCATGCGCCACGCGATATCGAACGCGGACGGATGCCCGCCGACGCTCGCGAGCAGCACCAGCCCGACAGTCAGGATCGCGAGCCCGATGCCGCCAAGCAGCCCCGCGGGATAACGATCCGCGAGTACGCCCGCGAGCGGCGCGACGAACACGATGACGAGCGGCCACGGCGTCATCAGAAAACCCGTCTCGACCTGACTCATGCCGAAATTGTTCTGCAGCAGGAACGGCAGCGAAACGAACGCGAGCATCTGCGCGCAGAACGAACACACCGACGCGCCGACCGACAGTGCGAACACCGGAATGCGCATCAGATCGACGGGCAGAAGCGGCGCGCTTTGCGTCAGTTGCCGCTTGACGAAGAAATAGCCGATGACCGCCGTCACGATGATCTCGCCGATCACATACGGACGATGCTCGCCGTGCCCGAAGCCATCGACCGCTACGATCGCGAGGCCGAAGAACAGCGCGTTCATGATCGCGCTGATGTAGTCGTACGGCTGCCGATGTCCCGGCGTGCGCGGCATCGACTTCCAGCCGATCGCGAAGGCCACGACGCCGATCGGCACGTTGATCGCGAAGAGCCACGGCCAGGTCGCGACGGAGAGCACGCCCGAGGCGACCGTCGGCCCGATCACCGACGAGATGGCGACGACCGTCGCATTGATGGACACGCCGCGCCCAAGCTGATCGTGCGGATAGATGATGCGCACGAGCGCCGTGTTCACGCTCATGATCCCCGCCGCGCCGAAGCCCTGCACGACGCGCGCGATGGTGAGCGCGACGAGCGAGCCGGACAGCGCGCACGCGAACGACGACACCGTGAAGAGCGCGAGCCCCGCCATATACACGCGCCGGTAGCCGATGCGGTCGCCGAGCGAGGCGAGCGGCAGGAGCGAGATGGTGATCGTGAGCTGATAGGCGTTGACGACCCAGATGGAGTCGGCGGGAGAAGCGTTCAGATTGCGCGCGATGGTCGGCAGCGCGACATTGGCGATGGCGCCGTCGAGCACCGCGAGCGTGATGCCGAGCGCGACGACGGCAATGGCCCAGTATCGCTGGGGCAGCGGCAGACCTTGGTCGGAATCCATCGATGGGCGGGCAGTGGCGAGCGGCGCATTGTAAGACGCGCCGTTTTCAAATGGCTTGTACGCCGGCGCGGCCGCACGGGTCCGCGCCACGTCCTGATGCTTACTTCAGCTCGTAGAGGCCGGTGTAGGTCGCCGAATCGATCTCGTTGAGGTGAGTCATGAAGCGCGCCACCGCGTTGGTCACGTTCCCGTCGAGCGGCAGGCTTTCCGCGGACAGCGCATGGATGCGGAAGATATAGCGATGCGGCTTGTCGCCACGCGGCGGCGCCGCGCCGCCGAAACCGACCGTGCCGTAGTCGTTGCGAAGCTGTAGCGCGCCTTGCGGCAGCAGACTGCCGTCGGCCTTGCCGGCATTGCGCGGCAGCGAGCGCGCATCGGCCGGAATGTTGACGACGATCCAGTGCCAGAAGCCGCTGCCGGTGGGCGCGTCGGGATCGTAGACGGTGAGCGCGAGACTGCGCGTATCGGCGGGCGGATCTTCCCATTGCAGCGCCGGGGAAATGTTCTCGCCCGAGCCGCCGAAGGCTTGCTGGTCGAATTCCTGGGCATGCGTCATGAAGCCGTTCGCCGGAAATTCGTCGGACCAGATGCGGAAATCAGCCATGAGAGTCGTGCCTCCTTCTTATAGCGATGTGGATGGATGCGGCACAGCGCATCGGACCGCGCGATGTCGCGCGCACATCCGAGCGGTGCAGCAAACGTGCCCGAGACTGCGCGGCATGGAACACGCGTGGAACGCGCGCGCGGCAAGGGCATGGCCAATCGAGTGTAGCATCCGCCCCTGATATCCGGCATGAGCGCGAACGCCACGGCGCGCATGCGCAAACGGGCGATTCGGCCCCGGAAATACGGCGCGCGCTACAATAATGAGATGAATTCAGGCATCAACCAGGGACCATTTTGAGCCGGCGCGAGCCGAAAGGATGACCATGCCAAACGACCCGCGCCGCGCTGCCGGTCAATTCACGCCGGCGAGCGTGCCGGAGGACGATGCCGACATGTTCGACCTCGCGCCCGTGTCGCTCTGGCTCGAGGATTTCAGCGCCGTACGCGAGCAGTTCGAGCGCTGGCGCGCGGCGGGCGTCGCGGACCTGCGCGCGTTTCTCGCCGAGAATCCCGAGCGCATCGCCGAATGCTCGTCGCGCATTCGCGTCGTGAAGGTCAATCAGCGCACGCTCTCGCTCTTCAAAGCAAGCGATGTCGATGATCTCGTGCAGAACCTCGATCGCGTGTTCCGCGACGACATGCTCACCACGCACATCGACGAACTGGAGCAGTTATGGTCCGGCAAGTCGCGCTTCGTGAGCCAGACGGTCAACTACACGCTCGACGGCAAGCGCCTCGACGTGCTGCTCAAGGCGGTCGTTCTGCCGGGCCACGAGGACACGTGGACGCGCGTGCTCGTCACCATCGAGGACATCACCGAACTCGAAGCGATGCGCCGCACGGCCGCCGCGAGCGAGCTCTACGCGCGCGGGCTCTTCGAGCATTCGCCCGTGTCGCTGTGGGTGGAAGACTTCAGTTCCGTGAAGTCGCTGCTGGACGATGTGCGCGAGCGCGGCATCGTCGACTTTCGCACGTTCACCAATGTTCATCCGGAGTTCGTCGAGCGCTCCATGCAGGAGATTCACGTGCTCGACGTGAATCAGCACACGCTGCGCATGTTCGCCGCGCCGACCAAGGCGACGCTGCTCGCGCGCCTGCCCGACGTGTTCCGCGACGACATGCAGCAGCACTTCCAGGAACAGTTGATCGATCTGTGGGACGGCAAGCTCTTCCATCAGCGCGAGGTGCTCAACTATTCACTCGAAGGCAACGAGGTGCACGTGCATCTGCAGTTCTCGGTGTTTCCGGGACATGAGGCGCGCTGGGATCTCGTGCTCGTCGCGCTGACGGACATCACCGCGCGCAAGAAGGCCGAAGCGTATCTGGAATTCCTCGGCAAGCACGACGTGCTCACGAAGCTCAAGAACCGCTCGTTCTATATCGACGAAATCAATCGGCTCGAACGCAAGGGCCCGTTCCCGGTGACGGCGATCGCGGTCGATGTGAATGGGCTGAAGGGCGTCAACGACCAGCTCGGCCACGCCGCCGGCGACGCGCTGTTGCGCCGCGCGGGCGAAGTGCTCGCCAAGGCGGTGGAGAAGCCGTTCCAGGCGGCGCGCATCGGCGGCGACGAGTTCATGATTCTTCTGCCGGGCACCGATGAGCGCGGCGGCGACGCGGTGATCGAGAGCATTCGCCAGTTGCTCGAAGTGAACAACCAGTTCTATTCGGGCAATCCGCTTTCTTTCGCGATGGGCGCGGCCACCGCGCACGAGGGCGAGCGGCTCGAACCGATGCTGCAACGCGCCGACGCCGCCATGTACGCGGAAAAACGCGCGCACTACGACGGCAAGAACGCGTGACTACTGCTGCGTGACTTCGTCGATGCCGCGATTGAGCGCCGGGCACGCCTCGCCGATCTGCTTCTGATACTCCGACGGATTGCTCGTCTTGAGCTTTTCGAAGCGATCGACGGTCGGTTGCGCCTGCGCGAGACCGAGCTTCCATTCGCCATCGAAATCGGGTGCGTCGGGGTAGCTCGTATGGACGACGTCCTTGAAGCGCGCGACCTTCGCGGCATCGATATGACAGACATCCGCCGCGCCGCGCGCGATGTTCGCGCTCGTCATCACGCCTTCCGCGGCCATCAGTTGTTTCGACGACGGATGGCCTGGCGGCATCGCGGTCTGCGCCGTCGCGCAGAGACACCAGGTGGCCAGAATGGCGGGGGCCAGAAAGAGCGAACGCTTGATGCGCATATGATTTTCGGTTTGTCTGCGGGGTGAAAAAATTATAGGTGAAGCCCTCCGTATTGAGCGCCTGTTATGGCGAGGATGCGTCTAAAGCGCGTGCTAGAATCGATTTTCAATGCCGTTCTCAGACAGAAAAATGAAAAAAGGAAGCAAGGCCGCGACTGCTGCGCCCTCGTCGACTACGGAGCAAGGGCGGCGCAAGTACGACCCTGAGGAGACCAAGCGGAACATTCTCGACATCGCCACGCAGGAGTTTTCGGCGATGGGCCTCGCGGGCGCGCGCGTCGACGCCATCGCGGAGCGCACCAACACCACGAAGCGCATGCTGTACTACTACTTCGGCAGCAAGGAAGGCTTGTACGAAGCGGTATTGGAGCAGGTCTACGGCGATATCCGCGCGCTCGAACAGGAATTGCAGCTCGCGGAAATGGAGCCGGAGGAAGCGCTGCGCGAATTCGTCGGCTTCACGTTCGACTATCACGACAAGCATCGCGATTTCGTGCGCCTCGTGACCATCGAAAACATCCACGGCGCGAAGTACATCGAACAATCGAAGACCTTCAAGGCGCGCAATTCGACAGTCGTTAAGACCATCGAGGATCTCATCGCACGCGGCGTCGAGGCGGGCAAGTTTCGCGACGACGTCGATCCGATCGACCTGCATCTGATGATCAGCTCGTTCTGCTTTCACCGCGTGGCGAACCGTCATACGTGGGGCGCGGCGTTCGGGCGCGATCCGTCGGGCACGCGTTCGCGGGCGCGTCATCGCGAGATGATCGTCGATGCGGTGTCGCGCTACATGCGGCGCGACGGCTGAGCTTTTCCTCGCGCGCATGCCAAAACGGCGGCACTCTCGCGAGGCCGCCGTTTTTTCATGGCTATCGGGGTTTCAACCTTCCAGCAAGGTCTGGAAATGCGCGAACATGCGCTCGGCATCCGGCTCGCGGCCGGTGAAGATGCGCAGCGCATCGACCGCCTGGCACACCGCCATGCCGCCGCCGCTCACCGTGCGGCAGCCGAGCGCCTTCGCCGCTTTCAGCAGCTCGGTTTCGAGCGGGAAATAGACGATCTCCGCGACCCACAATTCCTTGTGCAGATACTCCGCCAGCAGCGGCAGGCCGGGCAGCTTCGCCATGCCCGTCGGCGTCGCGTGGATGAGGCCGCTGGCGCTGGCGAGCGTTTCGCGCAGGTCGCCGCCGCTCTTCACGACGCGATCCGGGAAACGCGCCGCGAGTTCGGCGGCGAGCGAGGCGGCGCGTGCCGCGTCGGAATCGAACAGCGTGAGCTCGCGCGTGCCCATCGACAGGGCGGCATGGGCGACCGCCGCGCCCGCGCCGCCCGCGCCGAGCTGCACCACGCGTTCGAGCGGTGCGCCGGGCAGGCCGCGCTGGAACGCGCGCGCGAAGCCCGAGCCGTCCGTGTTGTAGCCGATGCGCTTGCCGTCCTTCAGCACCACCGTGTTCACGGCGCCGAGCGCGCGGGCGTCGGGGTCGAGCTCATCGAGCAACGGGATCACGCTTTGCTTGCAGGGATACGTGATGTTCAGCCCGTCGTAGCCCATGCGCTCGGCAGCGACGAGCAGATCGGGCAGGGCGGACGGCTCCAGCGCGAGCGCCTGAAGGTCGATGCGCCGATACACATAGCTGAGCCCGAGATTGCCGCCCTCCTTTTCGTGCATGGCGGGTGTGAGCGAGCCGGCGATGCCGGAACCGATCAGGCCGATGAGATACGAAGTCTTGTTGATCATGCGAGCGCGCTCCGGCATGGATGAGCACTGCATGCTGCAGTGCGAGATTGATTAGGCCGCAGTGTGAACGCACGCGCGAAGCTTGTCGGTTCGTGTTTTCACTAATTTGTACGGTCTAGTTAGTTTGTTATTATCTCGCAAACTGACATGGATTGCGCGCGTCCGTCATGCGGACGGCCTACACTGGAAGGCACCGCTTTCGATCCATCCCGCGTTCAATGAATTGCAACGAGGAGGCAGCGATGCTGCGTTCAATCCGGACTTCCATCGCAACGGTATCCATCAGCGGCACGCTTCCCGAGAAGTTGCGGGCCATCAAGGCGGCCGGTTTCGATGGCGTCGAGATCTTCGAGAACGATCTGCTGTATTTCGACGGCACGCCCGCCGACGTGCGCCGCATGTGCGCCGATCTCGGCCTCGAGATCTACCTGTTTCAGCCGTTCCGCGATTTCGACGGCGTGAGCCCCGAGCGGCTCGCGAAAAACGTCGAGCGCGCTAAGCGCAAGTTCGAACTGATGCACGAACTCGGCACGGACCGCATTCTCGTGTGCAGCAACGTGTCGCCCGATACGATCCGCGACGACGCGCTGCTCGTCGATCAGCTCGGCGTGCTCGCGAAGATCGCCGCGGACGCCGGCGTGATCGTCGCGTACGAAGCGCTCGCGTGGGGCCGCTACGTGAACTCGTACAAGCACGCGTGGAAGCTCGTCGACGCGGTGAATCATCCGAATCTCGGCCTCGCGCTCGATACGTTCCACACGCTGTCGATCCGCGATTCGGTGGAAGAGATCGCGTCGATTCCGGGCGATCGCATCGCGTTCGTGCAGATCGCCGATGCGCCCGTGCTCGCGATGGACGTTCTCGAATGGAGCCGTCACTATCGCTGCTTTCCGGGGCAGGGCGCGTTCGATGTCGCGGGCTTCACGGCGCGCGTGCTCGAAGCGGGCTACAAGGGTCCGCTGTCGCTCGAAATCTTCAACGATGGCTTTCGTGCCGCGCCGACCGCGATCACCGCGGCGGATGGCTATCGATCGCTGCGTTTTCTCGAAGAGCAGACGCGCAAACTGATGTTCTCGACGGGCAAGGACGTGCCGCCCGAACTCTTCAATCCGCCCGCGCCGCCGGAGCACATCGGCTTTCAGTTCCTCGAATTCGCCGTCGACGACTCCACGCGCGAGCAGCTTTCGCAATGGCTCGGCCGGCTCGGCTTCAGGCTCGCGGGCAAGCATCGTTCGAAGGATGTCGCGTTGTATCGGCACGGCGCGGGGTCGATCGTGCTCAACGCCGAAGCCGATTCGTTCGCGAGCGCGTTCTTTCAGAAGCATGGCTTGTCGCTGTGCGCATCGGCGTTTCACGTCGATGATGCGAAGCAGGCGTTCGAGCGCGCCGCCGCGTACGGCTCGGCGCCGTTCTCGGGGCAAGTCGGCCCGAACGAGCGCGTGGTGCCGGGCGTGCAGTCGCCGGACGGCAGCCTCGACTATTTCGTCGATGAATCGCCCGGCGGCCCGACGCTGTGGGAGTCCGACTTCATTCTGACGGACATCGACGGACCGTACGAAGTGGGCCCGCTTTCGCGCATCGATCACGTGTGCCTGTCGCTGCCCGCCGACGCGCTCGACACATGGGTGCTGTTCTTCAGAAGCGCGTTCGGCTTCGAGACCGAGGCCGCCGTGCTCGTGCCCGATCCGTACGGCCTCGTGCGCAGCCGCGCGGTGCGAAGCCGCGACGGCTCGGTGCGTATCGCGCTGAATGCGTCGGTCGATCGGTATACGGCGGTGTCGGAGTCGTTATCGACGTATCGCGGCTCGGGCCTGAACCATGTCGCGTTCAGCACGCCGGATATCTTCGATGCGATCCCGCGCCTCGAAGCCGACGGCGTCAAATTCCTGCGCATTCCGGGCAACTATTACGACGATCTCGTCGCGCGCTTCGGTCTGCCCGACGATCAGATCGACCAGATGCGCGAGCACAACATCCTCTACGACCGCGACGAGCGCGGCGGCGAGTTCTTCCACGCCTATACGGAGCAGCTCGATCAGCGCTTCTTCCTCGAAGTGATCGAGCGGCGCGGCGGCTACGACGGCTACGGCGCGGCCAACGCGGCGGTGCGGCTCGCGGCGCACGCGCAACAGCAGCAGCGCGCGCGTCAGGCGGCGTGAAGCGGGGCCACGCGTGAACTAAAATCGATACATGGCGCCAGGGAAACGCAGGAGGACGTCATGTGGGATTTTTCGAGCATTTTCGTCGGGCTCGCGTGTCTGGCGACGATCGTCATCGTGCTGCTCGCGCAGGACTGGCGCGATGAACATCGCAGGCGCGTAGCGGCGCGAGACCACGCGCAACGGCATCCGTTGCGCGAGTGGTGGCTGAGGCATCGGCATTGAAGCGCGTTCAGGCGCTTTGAGCTTTTCCGCCGCCGGCCGCGACGGCGGGCGGCTGCTCGTGTTCGCGCTCCGTTGCCTCGAATGCGTCGATATGCAGATACAGCCGATGCACGGTCTGAATCTGCGTGTGAGAGAGATGTGACTGACGCGTGATGGATGCGAGCCGCTCGCGCCAGTACGAAGGCGGCAGCAACGGCCCGCCTAGATCGCACGACAATGAACGACGCAGCACCATTTCGAGGTGCGTCAGGTCCTGGTCGGCCAGCAACGCCGAGAACGCGCCCTGCGGCTTGGTATCGGGGAATGGGTCCATTACTCCGATGGCGGCGCGGCTCAGCGAAACTTGATAGGTGCAAACCCTAGCCGGACGGTTTTTTCCGGCGCGCGCCGCCGCTTTCGAATTTCTTCGCACCGACCCCGATGCCGCCGATAGCGTTTGCTATACTCTGCGCTCGCTTGCCGACGCTGTCGGCGACGCGCGGTCCACTCCCCGTAGTTCAATGGATAGAACGAGTGCCTCCTAAGCGCTAGATGCAGGTTCGATTCCTGCCGGGGGGACCACGATCCCACATGCCGCCCTCGCGGCCTTCTTGCCGCTGCCGCCGCGCTTCTTCTTCAGCCGGTTCACATTGGACCGCGAGCGCTTTCCCACCGATAATGCGACCACTTCGGTCACGCCATCTCGGCTCGCGCGCTCATGACGGAAATCCAGTCCGCGGTGCTCGTCTTCATTCTTCTGCTTGCCAGCACGGGCCTGGGCGCGATCGTGCGGCCGCTGCTTCCCGAAGAGCACAAGGCGCAGGAGACGGTGCAACTCGTGCAATTGCTCGTCGGCATGCTGGTCACGTTCGCGGCGCTCGTGCTCGGCCTTCTGACGGCGTCGGCGAAAACCATCTTCGACACCACGAACAACGACATGCGCAGCTACGCAACCTCGATCATCGAACTCGATCGCGCCATGCGCGATTACGGCGCCGATCTCGATCACGCACGCGAACTCCTGCGCTCGTACACGGCGGGCGCGCTCGCGAGCACGTGGCCGAACGAGCCGCGCCCGCTTGGTGAATATCCGAACGTCGAGCCGTCAAAGAACACCGACAGCCTCGCGAACAACACGCTCGGCGCAATCTTGAGCAAGGCTCAGCGCGAAGTGCGCCTGCTCCGTCCGCACGATGACTATCATCGCCAGCTTGCCGCCGAAGCCGCCGCGCGCTTCGAGCAACTCATCGCGCTGCGCTGGAAGCTGGTGGAGGAGGCGCACGGATCGATTTCGTATCCGTTCGACCGGATACTCGTCTGCTGGCTGCTCATCATCTTCCTGTGCTTCGGGCTGATCGCGCCGCGCAACGCGCTCTCGCTCGTGACGATCATGCTCGGCGCGCTGTCGATCGCATCGGCGGTGCTCGTGATCCTCGATCTCGATACGCCATTCACCGGCCCGATCATGGTCGGCAGCCAGCCGATGCGCGACGCCCTCGCGTACCAGAGCCGCTGATGCTCTACGACGATCCGCGCCTCGTCGCGCTATACGATGTTCTCAATCCGTTCGCGTCCGATACGGCGTTCTATCTTGCGCTGGCCGAGTCGGCGGAACATGTCGTCGATCTGGGCTGCGGCACAGGCCTGCTCGCCTGCGAACTGGCGAAGCGCGGGCATCGCGTGACGGGCATCGATCCGTCGCCGCAGATGCTGCGTGTCGCGCGGGCGCGTCCCGAAGGCGACAAAGTGACGTGGATCGAAGGCGATGCGAGCGCGCTGCCGTTCGTCGGCATGGCGGATCTGCTCGTGATGACGGGCCATGTCGCGCAGATATTTCTCGACGACGCGGCGTTGCTCGCGACGCTTAAGGCTGCGCGTCGCGCGATCCGGCCGGGCGGCGCGATCGCGTTCGAAAGCCGCAATCCGGCGGCGCGGGCGTGGGAAAACTGGACGCGCGAGCGCTCATTGAGCTGCGTCGAAGCGCCGGACGGACGAACGGTGGAAGTGTGGCAGGAACTGCACGCGCAACCCGATCCTTCGACGACAGGCCACGCTGCGTTCACGACGTACTATCGCTTCACGTCGGCGCCTGAAGATACCTTGAGCGCCACGAGCGAACTACGTTTCCGCACGCTCGATGCACTCGCGGGCCTGCTGACCGATGCGGGTTTCGCGCGTATCGACTGGTCTGGAGACTGGGATCGCGCGCCGGTGGACGAGACGAGCCGCGAACTGATCGCGGTGGCGCGGTGAAACAGCAGTGAGTATCAGAACTCGACGACGACGAAATCGGCCTTGCCCACGTCGCACAGCGGGCAGCGCCAGTCGCCGGGGATATCGCCGAAACGGGTGCCGGCGGGAATGCCTTCGTCCGGCAGACCGTCTTCCTCGTTATAGATCCAGCCGCAAATCAGGCAGACCCAGCTCTTGAATTCGATGACTTCGCTCACGACAGACTCTTGATTCGAAAGAAATAAACGGACCGCGTGCACTCGAAGACGATGCGCGGCGCGGCGACCCGGCATCTTACAGGAATCGGCGCGATCGTCCCCGGTAGCACCGTCCGCAGGATGGTCCCGATTCCGCCAAACCGAAAGCCCGGTGTATGCTTTTTGGGTCTCGGGCGCCGCATTCGCGCCAGCGACCGGTTTCACAACATGGAGAAAACGATGAACAAAAAGGTCTTGGGTGCGATGCTGACGGGCGCGATCCTGCTCGCGCAATACGCCGGTGCGGCGCATGCGCAGGCGCGCGTCTATTTCATCGAGCCGAAGGATGGCGCAACCGTCACGAGCCCCGTGCACGTGAAGTTCGGCGTCGACGGCATGTCGATCGCGCCGGCGGGGACGATGACCGATGGCACCGGCCACCACCATCTGCTGATCGATGGCAAGGCGCTGCCGAAGGGCACCGTGATTCCGGCGAACGACACGTCGCTGCACTTCGGCAAGGGCCAGACCGAAGCCGATGTGAAGCTCCCGCCCGGCGATCACACGCTGACGATGCAGTTCGGCGACGGCGCGCACCGTTCCTACGGGCCGGAAATGAGCCAGACCATCAAGGTGCATGTGAAGTAACGCGTTTTTCCGGCACGAGACATGGGAAGGCCGCCACGGATCGAATCCGGGCGGCCTTGCTGTTTTTTTGGGCTGCAAAGCCTCATCCGATCGGCCTAAGCCGCGTGCGTCGTGCGTTGTCGGGCGCGGCGCCCGGTACAATGGCCGCTTCCATCGGTCGTCGTGTTCGTCGCCGATTCTTCGCCATTCATCCGGTTTTCCCATGTCGCTTTATTCCATTTCGGACGCGCAGCTCGCGTTCGGCCACGTCGCATTGCTCGACCACGCCGACTTCTCGCTCGAAGCGGGCGAGCGTGTCGGGCTGATCGGCCGCAACGGCGCGGGCAAGTCTTCGCTCCTCAAGATCGTCGCGGGGCTCGCCGCGCCCGATGACGGCCTCGTCACGCGCCAGAGCGAGCTCACGACCGTCTATGTGCCGCAGGAGCCCGAGTTCGATCTCGACGCCTCCGTATTCGATGTCGTCGCCTCCGGCCTGACCGATGCGCGCGCACTGCTCGACGAGTACGACGCCGTAGCGCACGCCCTCGCCGACACACCCGAAGGCGCGCAGCACGACGCGTTGCTCGCGCGCATGAACGCGTTGCAATCGGCGCTCGATTTGCGCGATGCGTGGAACTGGCGCACGCGTGTCGCAACGACGCTCGCGCAAATCGGCCTCGACGGCGACGCGCGCGCGGGCGATCTGTCCGGCGGCATGAAAAAGCGCGTGGCGCTGGCGCGCGCGCTCGTCGTGCAGCCCGACGTGCTGCTGCTCGACGAGCCGACCAACCATCTCGACTTCGACGGCATTCGCTGGCTGGAAGACCTGCTCGTCACGTTGCGCACCGGTCTGCTCTTCATCACGCACGATCGCGCGTTTCTCGATCGCGTGGCGACGCGCATCGTCGAACTGGATCGCGGGCGTCTGCTGTCGTATCCGGGCAATTTCAGCGCGTATCAGACGAGAAAGGCGCAGCAACTCGAAGTCGAAAAGATCGAGCAGGACAAGTTCGACAAGCTGCTCGCGCAAGAGGAAGTGTGGATTCGCAAGGGCGTCGAGGCGCGGCGCACGCGCAGCGTCGGGCGCATCGCGCGGCTCGTGGAAATGCGCAATGAGCGCGCGGAACGCCGCAATGTGCAGGGCAACGTGAAGCTCGATGTCGGGCAGGGCGAGAAGTCGGGCAAGATCGTCGCCGAACTGACCGATGTGACGAAGCGCTACGGCGAACGCACGATCGTCGACCGCTTCACGGCCACCGTGATGCGCGGCGACAAGATCGGTCTCGTCGGCCCGAACGGCGCGGGCAAGACGACCTTGCTGAAACTCATTCTCGGCGAACTGCAGCCCGACGAAGGCCGCGTGCGTATCGGCACCAACATTCAGGTCGCGTACTTCGACCAGATGCGCGCGCAGCTCGATCTCGACAAATCGCTCGCTGACACCATCAGCCCTGGCAGCGAATGGGTCGAAGTGAACGGCGTGAAGAAGCACGTGATGAGTTATCTCGGCGACTTCCTGTTCGCGCCGGAACGCGCGCGTTCGCCGGTGCGCTCGCTTTCGGGCGGCGAGCGCAATCGCCTGTTGCTCGCGCGGCTTTTCGCGCGGCCCGCGAACGTGCTCGTGCTCGACGAGCCGACCAACGACCTCGACATTCCCACGCTCGAACTGCTCGAAGAACTGCTCGCGGATTACGACGGCACCGTGTTGCTCGTGAGCCACGACCGCGCGTTTCTCGACAACGTGGTGACATCCGTGTTCGCCGCGGAGGGCGGAGGCTTGTGGCGCGAGTATGTCGGCGGCTTCTCCGACTGGCAGATTCAGCGCGAACGTTCGGAGCGTATCGCGGAAGACGCGGCGCGTCAGACCGCGAAGGAAGCGCCGAAGGACGACACGCCGAAAGAAAGCGCCGCTGGCCGCAACGCGCAGCGCACGGTGAAGCTGTCGTTCAAGGAACAGCGTGAACTGGAAGCGCTGCCGGGGCGTATCGCCGAGCTGGAAGAAGAGCAGAAGGCGATCGGCGCGCAGCTCGAAGACGGTTCGATCTTCGCGAAGGACGCGAAAGAAGGCGCGCGTCTGTCGGAGCGCCACGCGGCGATCGAAGAAGAATTGCTCGTCGCGCTCGAGCGCTGGGAAGAACTGGAAGCGAAACGCAAGTAGGCGCGTTTTATCGGTCCGAGGTGGGCGCGGCGGGCGAAAACCGCTATTCTCCTAGCGCGGCTCGGATCGGCGGGCGGTTTTCCGCCTCCCGCACCGGCATCCGGCCAGGCATTTTCATCACGCATTCGCCGGCAGATCGGGCGTCACGTTGTGGCATTTTCCGCGAGAACGCCCGAGAGCCGGATCAACGTTCAACTATGTCCACGAAAAAATCCAGCGCAATGGCGACAGGCACTGAACGAGGCAAACGCCTCGTCATGAACGCCAAGGCAGCCGGCTACAGCGAAGCATCGATCAAGGTGCTCAAGGGCCTGGAGCCGGTCAAGCAGCGGCCCGGCATGTACACGCGGACCGAGAATCCGCTGCACATCATTCAGGAAGTGATCGACAACGCCTCCGATGAAGCGCTCGGCGGCTTCGGCAAGCAGATCATCGTCACGCTGCACAACGACAATTCCGTGTCCGTCGAAGACGACGGCCGCGGCATTCCGTTCGGCCTGCATCCGGAAGAAGGCGTGCCGGTCGTCGAGATCGTGTTCACGCGGCTGCATGCGGGCGGCAAATTCGATAAAGCGGCGGGCGGCGCCTATACATTCTCCGGCGGTCTGCACGGCGTCGGCGTCTCGGTGACGAACGCGCTCGCGACGCGCCTCGAAGTAACGGTCTGGCGCGACAACAAGGTCGCGCAACTCGCGTTTTCCAACGGCGACGTCATCGAAGCACTCACGACGCGCGCAGCCGAGCGCGGCGCCAAGAAAAGCGGCACGCGCGTGCGTGCATGGCCGAATCCGAAATACTTCGATTCCGCCAATCTGCCGCTCGGCGAATTGCAGCGTCTCCTGCGCTCGAAGGCCGTGTTGCTGCCGGGCGTCGAAGTGGCGCTCGTCATCGAGAAGACGGGCGAGCGTCAGACGTGGAAGTATGAAGACGGCCTGCGCGGCTATCTGCTCGAAGGCATGGGCGGCAGCGATCTGCTGATTCCCTTGTTCGAAGGCGAGCGCTATGCGGAAAGCTCGAAGAACACCGAGGAAACCTTCGCGGAAGGCGAGGGCGCGTCGTGGGTCGTCGCGTGGAGCGAGGAAGGGCCGCTCTTGCGCGAGTCGTATGTGAACCTGATTCCGACGCCGGCGGGCGGCACGCACGAATCCGGCCTGCGCGACGGTCTTTTTCAGGCGGTGAAGAACTTCGTCGAGATTCATAACCTGCAGCCCAAGGGCGTGAAGCTGCTCGCGGAAGACGTGTTCGCGCGCGTGTCGTTCGTGCTGTCGGCGAAGGTGCTCGATCCGCAATTCCAAGGGCAGATCAAGGAACGTCTCAATAGCCGCGACGCGGTGAAGCTCGTGTCGTCGTTCTCGCGGCCCGCGCTGGAGTTGTGGCTGAATCAGCACGTCGAGTACGGCAAGAAGCTCGCGGAACTCGTGATCCGTCAGGCGCAGGCCCGCACGCGCGCCGGCCAGAAGATCGAGAAGAAGAAGAGCTCGGGCGTCGCCGTGTTGCCGGGCAAGCTGACCGATTGCGAATCGACCGACATCGCGCGCAACGAGCTTTTCCTCGTCGAGGGCGATTCGGCGGGCGGCTCCGCGAAGATGGGCCGCGACAAGGAGTTCCAGGCGATTCTGCCGTTGCGCGGCAAGGTGCTGAACACGTGGGAAACCGAGCGCGACCGCCTCTTCGCGAACAACGAAGTGCATGACATCGCGGTGGCGATCGGCGTGGATCCTCACGGTCCCGACGATCAGATCGATCTCACGAATCTGCGCTACGGCAAGATCTGCATCCTGTCGGACGCGGACGTCGACGGCGCGCACATTCAGGTGCTGCTGCTCACGCTCTTCTTCAAGCACTTCCCGCAACTGATCGAACGCGGCCATGTATGCGTCGCGCGTCCGCCGCTCTTTCGCGTCGATGCGCCCGCGCGCGGCAAGAAGCCCGCGCAGAAGCTCTACGCGCTCGACGAAGGCGAGCTCGAAGCCATCCTCGACAAGCTGCGCAAGGACGGCGTGCGGGAAACCGCGTGGACCATCAGCCGCTTCAAGGGTCTCGGCGAAATGAGCGCGGAGCAGCTCTGGGATACGACGATGAATCCCGACACGCGCCGTCTTCTGCCCGTCGGCCTCGGCGATCTCGGCTTCGATCTCACCGTCTCGCGCATGACGATGCTGATGGGCAAGGGCGAAGCGGCGTCGCGCCGCAGCTGGCTCGAAGAGAAGGGCAACGAAGTCGAAGCGGACATCTAAATCCAAGCTCGACTCAGGCAACACACAACGGATATTGATATTCGATGGGAATCACAGACGATCTCTTCGCCGAACAGACCGCACCGGACGGCGAACAACTGACGCTCGGCGATTACGCCGAGCGCGCTTATCTCGACTACGCGGTGAGCGTGGTGAAGGGCCGCGCGCTGCCCGATGTCTGCGACGGACAGAAGCCCGTGCAGCGCCGCATTCTCTATGCGATGAGCGAGATGGGCCTCGCGTCCGGCGCGAAGCCGGTGAAGTCGGCGCGCGTGGTCGGCGACGTGCTGGGCAAGTATCACCCGCACGGCGATCAATCGGCGTACGACGCGCTCGTGCGTCTCGCGCAGGATTTTTCGATGCGCTATCCGCTCATCGATGGTCAGGGCAACTTCGGCTCGCGCGACGGCGACGGCGCGGCGGCCATGCGGTACACGGAAGCGCGCCTCACGCCCATCGCGCGTTTGCTGCTCGATGAAATCGATCAGGGCACGGTCGATTTCATGCCGAACTACGATGGCTCGTTCGAAGAGCCGAAGCTGCTGCCCGCGCGTCTGCCGTTCCTGTTGCTGAACGGCGCATCGGGCATCGCCGTGGGTCTTGCGACGGAAATCCCGTCGCACAATCTGCGCGAAGTCGCGCAGGCCGCCGTCGCGATGATCCGCGATCTGAAGCTCGGCCACGCGGGTCTAATGGAGAAAGTGCCCGGTCCCGATTTCCCCGGCGGCGGGCAGATCATCTCGTCGCCCGCGGAAATCTCGGCGGCTTACGAGACCGGTCGCGGCAGCCTCAAGGTGCGCGCGCGCTGGAAGATCGAAGAGCTCGCGCGCGGCCAGTGGCAGGTCGTCATCACGGAATTGCCGCCGGGCGTATCGAGCCAGAAGGTGCTCGAGGAAATCGAGGAACTGACCAACCCGAAGATCAAGCTCGGCAAAAAGACGCTCACGCCCGAGCAGGTTCAGACCAAGCAGACCTTGCTCGGCCTGCTCGACGCCGTGCGCGACGAGTCCGGCAAGGACGCGCCCGTGCGTCTCGTGTTCGAGCCGAAGTCGAGCCGCATCGATCAGACCGAGTTCGTCAACTCGCTGCTCGCGCATACGAGCCTCGAATCGAACGCGACGATCAACCTCGTGATGATCGGCGCGGATGGCAGGCCGCGTCAGAAGGGCATCGTCGAAATTCTGCACGAGTGGATCGGCTTCCGTTTCGTGACCGTGACGCGGCGCACGCAGCATCGCCTCGGCAAGGTCAACGACCGCATCCATATTCTCGAAGGGCGGATGATCGTCTTTCTGAATATCGATGAAGTCATTCGCATCATCCGCGAATCGGAAGAGCCGAAACAGGCGCTGATCGCGCGCTTTAACCTCACGGACCGGCAGGCCGAAGACATCCTCGAAATCCGGCTGCGTCAACTGGCGCGGCTGGAAGCGATCAAGATCGAACAGGAGCTGTCCGACTTGCGCGACGAGAAGACCAAGCTCGAAGAACTGCTCAACAGCGATGCCGCGATGAAGCGCGTGCTCATCAGGGAAATCGAAGCCGACGCGAAGCAATACGGCGACGATCGCCGCACGCTCATTCAGCAGGAAAAGCGCGCGACATTCGAGGCGCGTGTCGTCGATGAACCGGTGACGGTCGTCGTGTCGCAAAAGGGCTGGGTGCGCGCGCTGAAGGGTCACGGACTCGATCCGGCGGGCTTCACGTTCAAGCAGGGCGATGGACTCTATGCGGCGTTCCTGGCGCGCACGCCGGATTCGCTGGTCGCGTGGGGCAGCAAGGGGCGTGTCTATTCGGTGCCGGTATCGGCGTTGCCGGGCGGGCGGGGTGACGGCGTGCCCGTGACGTCGCTGATTGAGCTCGAATCGGGCACGCATCTGCTGCATTACTTCGCGGCGAATGCGGAGCAGCAGTTGCTGCTGGCATCGAGCAATGGTTTCGGCTTCCTCGCGAAGCTCGGCGATATGGTGAGTCGTCAGAAGGCGGGCAAGGCGTTCATGACGATCGACGAAGGCGCGGCTCCGCTTGCGCCGATGCCTGTCGTTCACGGCGCGACATACGTCGCGTGCCTGTCGAGTGTGGGCAAGCTGCTCGTCTTCGGTATGGACGAGATGAAGACGCTGTCGGGCGGCGGTCGCGGCGTCATTCTGATGGGCCTCGACGCGAAGGAAACGCTGCGGCAGGCGCTCGCGTTCGATGCGCGTGGCGTGATGATGATCGGCACCGGGCGTGGCGGGAAGGCGAAGGACGAGAAGCTCAGCGGGTCGCAGTTGCAATTGCATCTCGGCAAGCGCGCGAGGAAGGGGCGCGCGCCGGATTCGTCGTTGAAGGTGACGGAGTTGAGGCCGGTGTTCGAGGGGTGACGGTTTCGATCTGGCATCCCTTGAGTTCGTTTGCTCCGTACCTTGAAAGCCCGCTTCGTGCGGGCTTTTGTATTGCACTGTTTCCAGAAAAAGTCGACAGACGGCATCGCAACGCCGAAGCCGGACATCGACATCGTTCGGGCGAGGCTGAAAGCCGCGCAGGACCATGCCGCAGGAGAACGCAATGATCGAGATTGAAGAGGGCAGCGGCAACGTCTACGCCGATCTGGGAACGGCCGATGCCGACGAAATGCGAGTCAAGGCGCAACTCGCCAGCAAGATAGGCGAGATCATCAAGGCACGTCGCTGGACACAACAGCGAGCATCGGAGGTGCTGGGCATCAGTCAGCCCAAACTATCGCAACTGCTGCGCGGCCAGTTTCGGGGCATCAGCGAGGCGAAGATGCTGGAGCTGCTGGCACGTCTCGGCCGCAACGTACAGATCGTCGTTGGTCCGCCGCGGCGCTCGACGAAGGCGGGGCGAGTCGAAGTTGTTTTCGCCGCGTGACCGGGAATTCACGTTTGCGAGCGATACGGTGACGGTGGTGAGCGTCATCGCGGTGATTGCTCGCCGCGCCGCGCTCACAAGATCGCCTTGTACATCGCAAGCGCTTTGCACGTCTGAACAAGCCCCTGCTTCAGCAGGATTTCAATGAACCGCTCCGCGTCCATCGGCGGGTGCCGCAGTTGCTTGCGCTGCTGTTGCGCCGCGTGAATGACGGCGGCCGGAGCGAGATCGAAGAGCTCATCGACGAAAGCGTCCGGGTGTTGCGCCTCGATCCCGAACGGGCCCAACACCTCGTTCGGAAAGTCCCTTTCGTTGAACGTGACGATCACGCTTGCGCTGCAGCGAATGGCCGCCGCCAGAACGTGGCGATCGTTCTCGTCGGGCAAGCTCAATCCGGCGATCAAGTCTTCGTGCCCGGTGACGAGCGCATCTGGAATCGCCAGGTCCATCAGTTCAGCCGTCCGCTTCACTTGTTCTCTCGTCAGGTCGGGCCGGTTCTTCAAGAGATTGCGTTGCCACTCTTCATGAATCTGCCTGCTCCATCTTGCCCGGAACTGGCCAGATAGCCCCAGCCACATCAGAAAGTCTCGCAATGGAGCCGGATACAGCACGCAAGCGTCAAATATGACTATGAAACGGGAACTCTTCATTCGTAGTCCATTCCTAGTCTCTGTGCCTGCTCGGCCAGTGCCTTCATCGCTTCTTCGCTCGTGCGCTCGCGCTCGGACTTGTATTGCATGACATCGGCAAAGCGGATGCGTCGATGTTTGCCGGTTTTGTGAAACGGCAGCGCAGCGGCGTCCAGCAGTTTGACGAGATGTGGGCGCGAAACATTGAGCAGGTCGGCGGCTTCCTGCGTCGTCAGTTCAGCATGAACCGGCACGATCTTGACGGCGTTGCCATCGGCGAGCTCGGCGAGGATGTCGACCAGAAGACGCAGCGCCGATGTCGGCAACTCGATCTGATGCGCTTCGTCCTTGTCGTCGAAAATCTGGATCCGCTGGGTCTTGAAACTGGTCGACAGATACGTGGCAAGTGCGCGTTGTCCCTCGACTGCGGCTTGCATTTCGCGTTCGACCGGCAGGCTCACTTCGGGATGGGTACTTCGTGTCATGGCGTGCTCCGCTTGAATGAGCGTAGAACGTCATCTTATTCGAAATAAACGAAAAACGAAATAAACGAAACAAAATGAACAAAGCCATCGAAGCGGCGCTCTTTCTGCATCTGCTCGGCGTAGCCGTTTGGATCGGCGGCATGATCTTCGCGCATTTCTGCCTGCGTCCCGCGCTCGGCGATCTCACGCCGCAACTGCGCCTGCCGCTCTGGGAGTCGGTCTTCGCACGGTTCTTCAACTGGGTGGGAGCCGCGGTCATCGTAATTCTGCTCACCGGCGGCTTCCTGCTCATGGAGTTCGGTGGCGGTCACGCGGCGTGGCCATTACATGCGATGGCCGGTCTCGGCATCGTGATGATGTTGATCTTCGGTCATATCCGCTTCGCTGTGTTTCCGCGCATTCGTCGCGCGGTGCAGGCGCAGAACTGGCCCGATGGGGCGAGGGCGGTTGGGACCGTGAGACGGCTCGTCGTGATCAATCTCGTGCTGGGCGTCGTGACGATCGGCACGGCGGTGCTGTCGCGCGGGTTCTGAGTCAGCCGTCAGCCGCCGCGCTCGTCACTGAGCGCGGTGCTCGATTCGCGGCCCGCATCGTTGCGCGAGCGCGGCGACTGTCCGCGCGGCCATCCGCACACGCCGAAGCGATCGAGCAGCGCCTGCACGCCATCCGCCGGCACGGGACGTGAAAACAGGAAGCCTTGCGCTTCCACCGGCCCGAGCGCCGCAAGCCACGTAATCTGCTCTTCGCGCTCGGTGCCTTCGACGACCACCGTCAGCCCAAGCGAACGCGCCAGATTGATGATTGCCGACACCATCACGCACACGCTGCGGTCCTCGGGAATCGCCTGGACGAACGAGCGATCCACCTTGAGCGTATCGACCGAGAAGCGGTTCAGATACGACAGCGACGAATAGCCCGTGCCGAAGTCGTCGAGCGCGATGCGCACGCCCAGACGCTTCAACGCGACGATCTTCTCCTGCACGAGCTCCGGATATTCGACCATCACCGTTTCGGTGATTTCGAGTTCGAGCTTGTCGGGCGGAATGCCGCTCGCCTCGATCGCGCGCGCGACCGTCTCCAGCAAGTCGCCGCGCCAGAACTGCACGGCAGAAATGTTCACGGCAAGCGACAGCCCGTTATAACCGTCGCGCTGCCATTGCGCGAGCTGCATGCACGCCGTGTAAATCACGAAATCGCCGACCGCGACGATGAGCCCCGTCGACTCCGCCACCGGAATGAACTCGTTCGCCGGAATGAGCCCGTGCTGCGGATGATTCCAACGCACGAGCGCCTCGAAGCCGGTGATGCAGCGGCGCGTGAGATCGATCTTCGGCTGATAGACGAGGAAGAGCTGCTGCTCCGTCAGCGCGACGCGCAGTTGCTGCTCCCACTTCATCAGATGGTCCGCGCGATGCGACAACTGCGGCGAATAGAACTGATAGCAGTTCCGGCCCGCGTCCTTCGCGCTGTACATCGCGAGATCGGCCTTCTTCAGCAGATCGATCTCGCTTTCGTTCGATACCGAAAAGAGCGCGATGCCGATGCTCGCATGCAGCACGAACGCGCTGCCGCGCACGTCGAACGGCGTGGCGAACATCGTCGCGATGTCGTCGGCGAGGGTGACGGCGCGCTGTTCGACGTCGTCGCCCTTCACGACGACCACGAACTCGTCGCCGCCGATGCGCGAGAGCGTGCCGCTTTGCCCCACCGTCTCCGCGAGCCGCGACGCGGTCATCTGCAAGACGATATCGCCGGCGTTGTGGCCGAGCGTGTCGTTGACCGTCTTGAAGTTGTCGAGGTCGATGAAGAGCAGCGCGAGCCGCCCGATGTTCTCCGGCTGCGCCACGTCGTGCCTCAGCGCGCGCAGCGTCGAGTAGCGGTTGCGCAGACCGGTCAGCAGATCGAATTCGACGAGATGCGTCATCTCGCGCTCGCGCCCGAGCAGCTTGCCGATGAGCCCCGTCGCCACCGCGAAGAAGCCGAGCATCGCGAGCGAGATGAAGCTCGCCATCAGGAGATAGACATTGCGCGTGTGGTTGTAGTCGATCATCTCCTCGCGCTCGGAGAGACCGACGAGCACGCCGAGCGGATAGCCGTCGATATGCCGGTACGAGACGATGCGCTTCACGTGATCGATCGGATCGACATAGATGCCCGACGCGTGGTCCGTCGTCGGATAGACGCCGCTCGCGCTGAAGGCCGCATGCGCGCGGTCGGCCGGACCGCTGTGCGTCGCGCCCTTCGCGGCGGAGCTGGCCGCGGCGCTCTCGGCGAGGCTGCCGCCCGTGCTGCGCGCGAGCACTGAGCCGTTGTCCGATACGACCGCGATCACGCCTTCGCGCCCGATCGACGCGACGTTGTAGAAATCGCTCGTGAAATAGGCCGGATCTTCCGACACGACCACGACGCCCGCGAACGAGCCGTCCGCATGATTGAGCCGCCGCGTGATCTGCAAGGTCCACAGGCCCGACACGCGGCCGCGCACCGGGCGGCTGATGTACAGCAGGTCGTCGTTCGAATGGGCGTGGACCTTGTAGTGCTCGCGATCGGACAGGTCGATCGGCTTCGGATGCGGATCGGACGTATTGCCGATCAGCGTGCCGTATTCGTCGATCAGCGAGACTTGCACGAGGGTGTCGCTTTGCACGACGCCTTTCTCGACAGTGGCGATCAGATCGAAATTGTCGGGCGACTTCTCATACTCGTATTTGACGAAGCGGGTGATCTGGTCGACCTGATGGATCGCCTTGATGGTGTGCTGTTCGAGCGCCGACGAGAGGATCGCGGCGGAGGCCATCGATTCATGTGTCGTCGCTTCACGCTCGACGGAGAGGCGGGCGAATATCACGGCCCACAGCAGCACCAGCACGAAGGTGCCGAGCACGGGAATCGCGAGGAGCGCGCGCCGACGCCGCGCCGACGGCGCGCCGAAGAGGGTGTCGGATGAGGCGTGGGAGCGCGTGCGCTTCATGGCGCATCCGTGGGCGCTGTGTCGCGTAGCGCGTGGCGTGTTGCGAACTGCGCGAGGAGGATGAAGCGATGCATGTTTTGAGGCGTTCAGCCGAAACGGGTGAATATACCGTGCGCGGCGCGCAGCGGATGATCGGCGGCTTGTTTCTCCGAGACCCGATCCACGTCCGGATTCACGTCATGAAGCAGCACAACGGCCGTTCGGCGAGCGATTTTTTGCGGCAGCGCCCGAAGCCCGGCATGAGTGAGACGGCCAGCATTCGATGTCGTCAAGAGCATACGTTTGCGCTGCGGCGCAAGCGGCTCAATCTCGCGACGCCCATTGTCCGCCGATGTGAAACCGCGTTTGCGTTCTGATCCCCGATTGTTCAGATATTAGCGAAGCCTCGAAGATTAAGAAAGGGGCGGCGCTTGGGGGTATACGCGCGCCCTCGCGAACACGCGTAGGTCATTGTTTCAGATGCAAAATGTCCCGTCGATCACAGTTACCGACGAGCCGCCGATCCAGATCGGTGCACCGTGTGCCTCATCGTCGTACTCGATGCTCACGCGGCCGTCGCGGTCGAGCGCGGTGCCCTGGCGCACGGTGTACGAGGCGCCGGGCCGTCTGCCCTGTTGCGTGAGAAGCGTCGCGAGCGCCGCGTTCGCACTGCCCGTCACCGGATCTTCGATGTTCTCCGCGCCGAGCAGGATCACGCGCAGCTCGAAGGTCGCGGGTCCGTCGGCGTCATGCGGTCCGTACACGGCGATGCCGTGCGTATCCACTTCCGCGACGAGCGCCTGCAGCGTCTCGCGCGCCTGGCCGCGCAGCGACAGCGCGAGACACTGCGCCGCGTCTTTCACGCGCACGACGAGCCACGGCGCACCATTGTTGACGGCAGCCGGCGGCGCGCTGAAATCGATTACCGCGGGCGAGAGCGCATCGGCGAGGCGCTGGTTCTGCGCAGCGCTCAGCGGCGCGATCGTCGCGGGCGGCGCGGCGAACGCCCACTCGCCGTTGTCCCGCTCGGCGAGCGTGACGAGCCCAACGCCGCACTCCTGCACGAGCCGGCCAGGCGTCTTCGGCGTGTAGCCGCTATCGAGGAGCGCGTGCGCGCTGCCGAGCGTCGGATGTCCGGCGAAAGGCAGTTCGACCGCTGTCGTGAAAATGCGCACGCGATAGTCGGCGCGCGGATCGGTCGGCGGCATCAGGAACGCCGTCTCCGACAGATTGGTCCAGCGCGCGATTTCCTGCATGCGTTGCGTCGAAAGGCCTTCGGCGTCGAAGATCACCGCGAGCGGATTGCCCTTGAACGGAACCGGCGTGAAGACGTCGACCTGTTTGAACTGGACAGTGCGTGTAGGCATGAATGTCATCGGTTGGATCAGGACACAAAAAAACCCGACGGCCTGAGCGCATCGGGTTTCGCTGACGAGCGACGGGAGACGCGCCTTATGCGACTTCCGCGATCAGCTCGATCTCGACGCACGCGCCGAGCGGAATCTGCGCGACGCCGAACGCCGAGCGCGCATGTTTGCCCGCATCGCCGAACACTTCCGCGATCAGCTCCGATGCGCCGTTCGTGACGATGTGCTGCTCGGTGAAGTCGAATGTCGAGTTCACGAGGCTCATCACCTTGACGATGCGCTTCACCTTGTTCAGATCGCCGACGTGCGCATGCAGGGTCGCGATCAGGTCGATGGCGACGCTGCGCGCCGCGGCCTTGCCTTCTTCGGTCGTGATGTTGTCGCCGAGCTTGCCGACATGCACCTGGCCAGCCTTCTTCGCGATGTGCCCGGAGAGATACACGGTATTGCCGCTCTGCGCGCTCATCACATAAGCGGCGGCGGGCGCGCCCGCGACGGGCAGTTCGATGCCGAGTTCCTTCAGCTTGTCATACACGTTCGATGCCATCGGTTGCTCCTCTAAACGTTGAAATCAGATGCTCGCGCGAATCAGCGCGCCGAGTTTCGCCACGCCTTCGTCGATCGTCGCGGGCGGAACCGTCACGAACGAAAGACGCATCGTATTGTGCTCGGCTTCGTTCGCGAAGAACGGGCCGCCCGGCACGAAGGCCACATTTTGCGCGATCGCCTGCTCGAGCAGCTTCATCGAGTTGATGTGCTGCGGCAGCTTCACCCACACGAACATGCCGCCTTCCGGCCGGTTCCATTCGACGCCCGCGGGCATGTGACGTTCCAGCGCGTGGAGCATCGCCTCGCACTGGTCGCGATAGAGCGCGCGGATGGTCGGCACGTGCCGGTCGAGGAAGCCGTCCTTGACCACTTCGTAGACGATGCGCTGCGTGAGGCTCGGCGTGTGCAGGTCGGTTGCCTGCTTCGCCTGCACCAGTTTGAAGTGCAATTCCTCGGGCGCGATGATGTAGCCCACGCGCAGGCCCGGCGCCAGCACCTTCGAGAACGAGCCGAGATGCACGATGTGCTCGGGCGCCATCGAGAGCAGGGTCGGCAGCGGCGCGCCGGCGTAGTCGAGCGCGCCGTAGGGATCGTCTTCGATCACCGGGAACGGCGCTTTCTGCGCGAACGCGGCGAGCGCGCGGCGGCGCTCGAGCGGCAGGCGGCGGCCCGTCGGGTTCTGAAAATTCGGCTGCGCGTAGAGCAGGCGCGCATTGGCGGTGAGCGCGGCGTCGAGCGTTTCGGGGATCAGGCCGGATTCATCGGTCGGCACCTGCACGTAGTGCGGCTCGAAGAGCGAGAACGACTGCAGCGCGCCGAGATACGTCGGCGTTTCGACGAGCACGCGGCTGCCCGGATCGACGAGCGTCTTGCCGAGCAGATCGAGTGCCTGTTGCGAACCGGTCGTGATGAGCACCTGCGTCGGACGGATATGTGCGCCGTTCACCGAGTAACGCGCCGCGACCCATTCGCGCAGCGGCATGTAACCTTCGGTCGCGCTGTACTGGAGCGCGGCCGCGGGCTGATCGCGCAGGATGCGTTCCGACGCGTGGCGCATTTCCTCGACGGGGAACGTCGCGGGCGAGGGCAGGCCGCCCGCGAAGGAAATGACTTCGGGCCGCTCCGTGACCTTCAGGATTTCGCGAATCGCCGAACTGGTGAGCTTGCGTGCGCGTTCGGAGAGTTGCCACGGCGTGGCGCGGAGATCGGCTTGATTCATGAAATGCCTCGGTTGTCTCGGGGATGATGTCTCTCGCGGCGCGGGCCGCGAGTTTTTGAACCTGTTCTGACGAGGAACGGCAATCCGCAATTATCGCGCGAGTGCGTCATCTTGCGTGCGTTGTGCCCGCGCCGACGACCGCGGCTTGCGGCGCGGGACGCACGGCGGTCTTGCGCCCGAGCACGACGGTCGCGATGACGGCGGCCGCATACAGCCACGTCGATGCGCTCACGTGCTCGCCGAAGAAGAGCGCGGAAAACGCCATCGTGAAAAAGATCTGCAGCAGTTGCACCTGCCCGACGCGCGCGATGCCGCCCATCGCGAGCCCGGCGTACCACGCGAAGAAACCGATGAACTGCGAAAACAGCGTGACATAGCCGAACGCGAGCCAGGTCTTCAGCGCGAGCGGTTCGGGATGCGTCGCGTGGCTGCCGAACAACTGCGCCCACGCGAGCCAGCCGACCGGCAGCAACAGGAACGGCGCAGAGAGCACGAGCGCCCAGCAGATCACCTGCCAGCCGCCCATCTGACGGGCGAGCCGCGCGCCTTCCGCGTAACCGAGCGCGCCGATGCCGACCGCGACGAGCATCAGCAGATCGCCCGCCTGCAAACCGCCGCCGCCCGCCTGCAACGCGAACGCGACGACGATCGCGCTGCCCGCCACCGCGCTTGCCCAGAACGCCTTCGACGGCCGTTCGTGCGAGAGCCACGCGGCATAGATGGCGACGCACAGCGGTTGCAGGCCGTTCACGACCGCGCCGTGCGACGCGGGCACGGTTTTCATCGCCCATGCCGAAAACACCGGAAACGCGATGATCACGCCGAGCGCGACCACCGCGAGACTCTTGACCTGCGGCCACGTCGGCAGCTTTTCGCGACGCCACACGAGCAGGGCGGCGGCCGGAATCGCCGCGACGAGCGCGCGCCCGAGGCCGTTCAGCAGCGGATGCACCTCCGCGACCACGATGCGCGTCATCGGCAGCGTCAGGCTGAAAATGACGACGCCGATCAGGCCGAGCAACATGCCTTCGGTTTCGCGGGTTTTCATCGTGCGGTGTCTCCTTGTTTGTTCGATGCGCGGCCTCAGTCGGGCTGCGGCGGTGTTTCCGGGTCGTCCTGCGTATCGGTTTTCTTCACGCGACGTCGTTTGGACGCCTGCCGCGCGTCTTCCTCGCGCGCCATTGCCTCTTCCGCCGATTCACCGAGCGTCAGCGTCGATCCGTCCGGCAGATCGAACTGCGCGACGAGCACCGGCGCGCCCGCCGTATTCTCGACGCGCATCAGATGCGCCGCGCCGAGCCACGCGAGTTGCTCCGTCACCGCATCCGCGGCCGGATGGAATCCGGTCAGCGTGCGCAGCGCGATGCCCGTTTCCGGCAGCGCGTCGCTCGGATGACGCGGCGTGTCCCACTGGATCAGCGACGGCAGCACGCCGTCACCGGCGCCTTGCCACGCCGGAAACGCGCCGTCGTCGGGCACGGTGAGGCCCCACGTATTGCCGGCGCGCGACATGGCCGCGACAGGCGCGATGCGCGCCGGATACTGCTCACGCCAGCGCACGAGCGACTTCGGACGATCGACGCGCGCGACCCAGTGCACGAGCTGCGGACCGTCGTCTGCGAGACGACGCTGCATCGCCGGGTCGTCCAGCGCGAAAAGGCGCGGCCGGGGCGACTCGACGCCCCCCGCCGACGGATCGATCGCGATCACTTCCAGATACGCGCCGCCCCACAGATTCAGCAGCCGGTTGTGCGTGCGCATCAGCGGATGCGCACCGCCGGCTACCGTCTCGACGCCGAATTTCGCGGCGACGAACTGCGCGCCTTCTTCCAGCGTGCGGGCGGCGATCACGAGGTGATCGAGTTTGAGTCGATGATCGGTCATGACGGGGCGATGCGATAAACAGGGGCCAATAGCATAACGCTTCCGTTTCGCGCACCGGAGCGCCCGAAAGCAAAATGTAGCCGCTATCACCATAACAGTAACGGTACAATCGGCCCAATACTATTCGGTACAGTTTTCCTGGCGCACAGCCGCGCTTACGGTACACCGGAGGCCCGCATGTCCGTTCCGCTCGATCAGATTCCCGCGCCGCACGACGCCGCGCAACTCACGCTCGTCGATCAACTGGTGCAATGGGGCCGCCGCCGCATCGACGAGCGCGTGTTTCGGCCGGGGATGCGCATGCCGTCGATCCGCAAGCTCGCGCTCGACAAGGGCGTGTCGCGCTTCACCGTCGTCGAGGCGTACGAGCGGCTCGTCGCGCACGGCTATCTCGACTCGCGGCGCGGCTCGGGCTTCTACGTGCGCGAGCGCGTCGCGCCGGCGCTCGTCGCGAAAGGCGAGGCGCCTGCCGTCGCGGCGGAGCGCGAGCCCGTGCAGAACACCATCGACGTGGTCTGGCTGCTGCGCAACATGCTGCATACGTCGAGCCCGGAGAAAGGGCCGGGTCTCGGCTATCTGCCGGGCCGCTGGCTCGACGGCGAACTGATCACCAACGCGCTGCGATCGCTGTCGCGCCAGAGCGGGGCGCAGATGCTCGGCTTCGGCACGCCGCAGGGTTTCCTGCCGCTGCGCCAGCAGTTGCAGACGCGGCTCGAAGAACTGGAGATCGGCGCGTCGGCGGCGCGGCAGATCGTGCTCGTGTCGGGCATCACGCAGGCGATCGACCTGATCTCGCGTCTGTACGTGAAGCCGGGCGACGCGGTGATCGTCGGCGATCCGGCGTGGTTCCAGATGTTCGGGCGCTTCGCGTCGCAGGGCGCGCGGCTCGTCGGCATGCCGTATACGCCCGACGGTCCGGATCTCGACGCGCTCGAAACGCTCGTCGCGACATGGCGGCCGAAGATGCTGATCATCAATTCGGTGCTGCAGAATCCGACCGGCACGTCGCTGACGGCGGCGCAGGCGTTCCGCATTCTTCAGCTCGCGCAGGAATACGATTTCATCGTCGTCGAGGACGATGTGTACGGCGATCTGTGTCCGGCGGGCTTTCCCGCGACGCGCCTCGCATCGCTCGATCAGTTGAAGCGCGTGATCTTCCTCGGCAGCTTTTCGAAGACGCTCGCGGCGAATTTGCGCGTCGGCTATATCGCGGCGGCGCCGGACGTGGCGAAGGCGCTCGCGGATCAGAAGATGCTCGTCGGCATGACGAGTCCGGAAATCAACGAACGCGTGGTTTATAAGGTGCTGACCGAAGGGCATTATCGGCGGCACGTTGAACGGCTGCGCGCGCGGCTCGACGGGGTGCGCGACAAGACCGCGCGCATGCTCGAGAAAACCGGCTTGCGGCTGTTCGCGACGCCGGCGGCGGGGATGTTTCTGTGGGCCGACGCGGGTGTCGATTCCGATGGTCTCGCGGCGGCGGGACATGAGGCGGGGTTTCTGCTGACGCCTGGCAGCCTGTTTTCGCCGCATCAGTCGCCGACTACGTGGATGCGGTTCAACATCGCCAATTGTGGGGATCCGGCGTTGCCCGGGTTGCTTTCGAACTATCTGGAGAAGGCGGCGCGGCGCAGCGCCTAGGGTGTGGTTGCGGTTTTGTTTACCTGGGCTTCTATGGGTGGCCTGTGTTCTTTTTGGTTTATTAACGTTGCCCCTGTGCGGGGCGGCAGTCACTTTCTTTGCTGCTGCAAAGAAAGTAACCAAAGAAACAGCTTTCCCCAGCCTAAGCACTTCACGCCGGCCGCGGCACAGGCGATTGGCCTAATGGCCCGGCAGTAGCGAGTGCCCTCGTAGGTCTCGCGGGGCTTGGACCGCGCACGGTCTGACGCCCTAAACATCCAAGCGCGCTGGTTCAGCACGATAAAGTTCCGGCACAGCGCTACGCGCTGCCGTTGGGTATACAAGGGAAACCATCGGTATGCGTGGGCAGTGAGATGGTGGCCTCAGAAAAGAAGCGCACGCATCCCCGATTGACCCGTCGACCGCGAAGCGGGCCGGAGCTATTTGGTGCTGAACCAGCCACGCGTGTGGTGCGATGTGGCAGACCGTGCGCGGTCCAAGCCGGGTGAGTTTTGTGGGGGCACTCGCTACTGCCGGGCCATTCAGCCAATCGCCTGTGCCGGGGCCGGCGTGAAGCACTTTGGATGGGGAAAGCTGTTTCTTTGCCTACTTTCTTTGCAGCAGCAAAGAAAGTAGGTGCCGCCCCGCACAGGGGCAACACAAATAGACCGACACGAACACGGGATCCGGCGACCTCTTGAAAAACCCCCACCCGCCCTCATATCACGCAAATTGGCCGCGTCGGCCAAACACGCCGTCGCGACAATCGCACTAAACGAAATCAACACAGAGGACCCCGACCATGGCGCAAGAAACCATGAGCTTTCAGGCAGAAGTGAAGCAGCTTCTGCACCTGATGATCCATTCGCTCTACAGCAACAAGGAAATTTTCCTGCGCGAGCTGATTTCCAACGCATCCGATGCCGCGGACAAACTTCGCTTCGAAGCCATCGAAAACAGCGCGCTCTACGAAAACGATCCGGACCTGCGTATCCGCGTGTCGTTCGATAAAGCAGCGCGCACCGTCACCATCGACGATAACGGCATCGGCATGAGCCGCGAGGAAGCGATTTCCCACCTCGGCACGATCGCGCGCTCGGGCACGAAGGAATTCTTCTCGAAGCTCTCAGGCGACCAGCAGAAGGACGCGGCGCTCATCGGCCAGTTCGGCGTCGGCTTCTATTCGGGCTTCATCGTCGCGGACAAGATCACCGTCGAGACGCGCCGCGCCGGTCTGCCGGCGAACGAAGGCGTGCGCTGGACGAGCGCGGGCGAAGGCGATTTCGAAGTCGAGGACATCGAGCGCGCGCAACGCGGCACGACCATCACGCTGCATCTGCGCGCCGACGAAGACGAACTGCTGTCGTCGCACCGGCTGAAATCGATCATCCAGAAGTACTCGGATCATGTCGCGCTGCCCATTCTGATGAACAAGGAAGAGTGGGATGCCGAGAAAGGCGAGATGGTCACGAAGGACGAGGACGAGACCGTCAACCAGGCGAGCGCGCTCTGGACGCGTCCGAAGAACGACATCAGCGACGATCAGTACAAGCAGTTCTATCAGCATATCTCGCACGATCACGACGATCCGCTCTCGTGGACGCACAACCGCGTCGAAGGCCGCAGCGAGTACACGCAACTGCTGTACGTGCCGAAGCACGCGCCGTTCGATCTGTGGAATCGCGAGCATCGCGGCGGGCTCAAGCTCTACGTGAAGCGCGTGTTCATCATGGACGATGCCGAGCAACTGCTGCCCGCGTATCTGCGTTTCGTGAAGGGCGTCGTCGATTCGGCCGATCTGCCGCTCAACGTGTCGCGCGAAATCCTGCAGGAAAGCCGCGACGTGAAGGCGATCCGCGAAGGCGTGACCAAGCGCGTGCTGTCGATGCTCGAAGAGATCGCATCGTCCTCCGCCGAAGCGACCGAAGACGCCGACAAAGAGAAGTACGCGACCTTCTGGAACGAATTCGGTCAGGTGCTGAAGGAAGGCATCGGCGAGGACTTCAGCAATCGCGAGCGCATCGCGAAGCTGGTGCGCTTCGCATCGACGCAAAACGACAGCGACGCGCAAAACGTGTCGCTCGCTGATTACGTCGCGCGCATGAAGCCCGAGCAGACGAAGATCTACTACGTCACCGCCGATAGCTGGCAGGCCGCGAAAAACAGCCCCCATCTCGAAGTGTTCCGCAAGAAGGGCGTCGAGGTGCTGCTGCTGACGGATCGCGTCGACGAGTGGATGCTGTCGTTCCTCAATGAGTTCGATGGCAAGCCGCTCGCGAGCGTCGCGCGCGGCGACCTCGATCTCGGCGCGCTCGACGACGAGGAAAAGCAGCAGCAGGAGAAGGTCGGCGAAGAAATGAAGCCGCTCGTCGAGAAGATGAAGGAAGCGCTCGAAGGCAAGGCGAAGGACGTGCGTCTCACCTTCCGTCTCACCGATTCGCCGAGCTGTCTCGTCGCCGATGAAGGCGACATGAGCGGCTACCTGCAACGCATGCTGAAGGCGGCGGGGCAGAAGGCGCCGCAAGCCGAGCCGATTCTCGAAGTGAATCCGGAGCATCCGCTGGTGAAGGCCTTGAACGCGGACAGCGCCAATTTCGTCGACTGGTGCCACCTGCTCTTCGATCAGGCGTTGCTGGCCGAAGGCGGCGCGCTGGAAGATCCGGCGAGCTTCGTGAAGCGCACGAACGCGCTGTTGCTCGCGCGATAAGCTGCCTGAGCGTTTCGAATGAACGCGCCGCCGGGAAACCGGCGGCGCGTTTTTTCTTATGTTCGTGCGCCGTAAGACGCGGAATTTATAATCCGCAGCATGCTCACGCCCAACGATCCCATCGATGCGCACTGGCGCGTCGTCCCGCTTTCATCGCTCACCGATGCACAAAAGGACTGGCTCACGCGCGGCGGTTCGCTGACCGCGCATCTGCGCACGCTCGGCGCGGTGACGGTCGAAGTCACGCGCGAAGCCGTCGATATGCCCTGGCACGACGAAGCGCGCGCGCTCGATATCACGCCGCGCACGCCGGTGTGGGCGCGTGAAGTCGCGCTGAAAGTCGATGGCGTGCCGTTCGTCGTCGCGCATAGCATCGTGCCGCTCGCGCACAGCACGGGCGTGTGGCAATCGATGCGCCGACTGCGCACGCGCCCGCTCGCCGAACTGCTCTATAGCGACAGCAGCGTGTCGCGTTCGGCGCTCGCGAGCCGAAGAGTCACCGCGCGGCATCCGCTGCATCGGCTCGCGTCGGCGCAATCGGATGAGCAGCCGCACACGCTCGTCGCGCGTCGTTCGGTGTTCAAACGTCACGACGCACCGCTGATGGTCACCGAATGCATGCTCGATGCGCTCTGGGCGAAGCTCGCCACGATGCACGACCGGCATCGGCGCGAACATGCTCGCTCTTACGATCATCTGAGCTCGCATGCGAAGCGCGTCGCGCACGGCGAGGCGAAATGAAGCTCGACGCGAAGCTTGCAGGATTTGCGCCCATCGGCGATGAAGAAACGCACACGCTCATCCTCGGCAGTTTTCCGGGCGTCGCGTCCCTCGCGGCGACGCAGTATTACGCGCATCCGCGCAATCAGTTCTGGCGGCTCGTCGGCGCGGCGATCGGCGAGGATCTGCACGCACTCGTCTACGATGAACGCATCGCGCGTCTCGTCGCGCACGGCATCGGTCTGTGGGACGTGCTCGCCGCCTGCGAACGCGAAGGCAGCCTCGATACGGCGATCCGCAACGCATCGCCCAATGACTTCGCGCAGTTCCGCACGCGCTTTCCGAAGCTGCACAAGGTGTGCTTCAACGGCAAGACATCGGGCAAATTCGCGCCCATCCTGAGCGCCGCGGGCTACGCGACGCTCGTGCTGCCATCGTCGAGCGCGGCCAATGCTATCCTCTCGTTCGATCAAAAATTGCGCATCTGGCGCGACATCCTCACCACACAATGACGAATCTCATCAAGCGCGCATCGGCTGAAGCGCGCGCGTTCAGCCGTAAAAAGAACGACAGCAAGGCGAAGCGCAAGCGCAGCGACGACGATCGCGACGATCTCGCAAACGCGCCGCGCATCGACGCGCCTCGCAAGCCGCGCTTCGCGCCCGTGACGTTCTCGGAAGAGGGCGGCGTGCGCTATCTGCACTTCGGCACCGAATGGGTGCAAGGCGCGATGCGTCTGAAGAAGCCCGATCACATCGAGCTCGAATATGCGCAGCAGATGATGGCGTGGCTGCTTTTCGTCGAAACGCCGGAACGCATCGTGCAGCTCGGGCTCGGCGCCGCCGCGCTCACGAAGTTCTGCTATCGCTTTCTGAAGCACGCGAAAGTGGAAGCCGTCGAGCTGAATCCGGCGGTCGTGATCGCCGCGCGCGCGATGTTCGAACTGCCCTACGACGATGCGCGCCTCACCGTCACCGAGCGCGACGCGTGGGAGTTCGTCAACGACCGCGCGAATCACGGCACGATCGGCGCGTTGCAGATCGATCTCTACGACGCCACCGCGCGCGGCCCCGTGCTCGACAGCGTCTCGTTCTATCGCGCGTGCCGTGCCTGCCTCACGCCGCAGGCGGGCGTCGTCACGATCAACCTGTTCGGCGATCATCCGAGCTTCGTGCGCAACATGCGTCATCTCAACGAAGCGTTCGATCATCGCGTGATCGCGCTGCCCGAAGTGCACGACGGCAATCGCGTCGCGATCGCGTTCGCCGGTCCCGCGCTCGACGTTTCGTTCGAGGCGCTCGACACGCGCGCGAAGCTCATCGAAGCGCAACTCGGCTTGCCCGCGCGCAAATGGGTGAAGGGTCTCGCTGCGAGCGCGGGCGGCGCGGCGAGCGGCGCGTTCTCGATCTGATTGACCCGGCGCAAGAAGCCCTGGCCAGAACGAGGGTTTTGGCCTATTTACAAGATGCTTTCAAATCAGCGGAATAGTCGGGATTCCCCCTGCTTGACCGTGTTTTAAGGGTCCATATACTCCCTCTGTTATTTCGGGGTGCTTTCAGCGGCATGTCTACCCGACGACCGGCATCCCGCCGGGCTCGCAATAACGACGCGAATCAAAACAAAGAGGAGACCGTTCATGGCTCACGAAGCTACGACCGGCACCGGACAACCGCGCAACAAGCATTGGCTATGGCTTCTGATCCTTCCGTGGATCGGTGTGGTATGGGTGCCGTTTTACAACAAGATCGAGCCCGTTCTGTGGGGCTTTCCGTACTTCTACTGGTATCAGCTCCTGTGGGTGCTGATCAGCGCGGTCATCACCGCCGTCGTCTATAAGAAGACGAAGGCGCTGCCCTCGGGACGCAAGAACGGAGGTGCGCGATGATGAACGCCACCGCAACTTTCGTCTTCGTTCTCTTCTTCGTCGGCGTCACGATTCTCGGCTTCATCGCCGCGCACTGGCGCAAGGGCGATCTCGCCCAGCTCGACGAATGGGGTCTCGGCGGACGCCGCTTCGGCACCATCGTCACGTGGTTCCTGCTCGGCGGCGATCTCTACACCGCCTATACGTTCGTCGCGGTGCCGGCGCTCGTGTTCGGCGCGGGCGCGACGGGCTTCTTCGCGCTGCCGTACACCATCCTCATCTATCCGTTCGCGTTCGTCGTGTTTCCGAAGCTCTGGAGCATCGCGAAGCGTCACGGCTATGTGACCGCCGCCGACTTCGTGCACGCGCGCTACAACAGCCGCATGCTCGCGCTCGCGGTCGCGGTGACGGGCATTGTCGCGACGATGCCGTATATCGCGCTGCAGCTCGTCGGCATCGAAGTGGTGATCGGCGCGCTCGGATTCTCGACGCAAGGCTTCGTCGGCGATCTGCCGCTCATCATCGCGTTCGCGATTCTCGCCGCGTACACGTACACGTCGGGCCTGCGCGCGCCCGCGATGATCGCCGTGGTGAAGGACGTGCTGATCTACATCACCATCATCGCCGCGATGATCGTGATTCCGGCGCAGCTCGGCGGCTTCGGCCATATCTTCAGCGTCGTGCCGCCCGAGAAGCTGCTCCTGAAAGCGCCCGATGCCGCGAGTCTGAACGGCTACAGCGCCTACGCGACGCTCGCAGTCGGCTCGGCGCTCGCGCTCTTCCTGTACCCGCACTCGGTGACGGCGATTCTCTCGTCGAACTCCGGCAACACGATCCGCCGCAACATGGCGCTCCTGCCGGCGTATTCGCTCGTGCTGGGCCTGCTCGCGCTGCTCGGCTACATGGCGCTGGCATCGGGCGTGAAGGATATGCCCGAGTTCGCGTCGTACTTCAAGGCCTACGGCGCGAACTTCGCGGTGCCGGCGCTCTTCCTGCACTACTTTCCGTCGTGGTTCGTGGGCGTGGCGTTCGCGGCGATCGGCATCGGCGCGCTGGTTCCGGCGGCGATCATGTCGATCGCGGCGGCGAATCTCTACACGCGCAACGTGCATCGCGAGTTCGTCAATACGTCGATGACGCCGGAGCAGGAAACCAACGTCGCTAAGCTGGTGTCGCTGATCGTGAAGGTCGGCGCGGTGGTCTTCATTCTCGCGCTGCCGCTCACCTACGCGATCCAGCTGCAACTGCTCGGCGGCATCTGGATCATCCAGACGCTGCCCGCGCTCGTGCTCGGCCTCTATACGCGCGTGCTCGATCATCGCGGCCTGCTGCTCGGCTGGGCGGTGGGCATCGGCGTCGGCACGTGGATGGCCGTGTCGCTGCAACTGAAGGGCTCGATCTATCCGCTGCATCTGTTCGGCTACGTCGTGCCGGGCTACGCGGCGGTGTGGGCGCTGATCGCGAACCTGATCGTCTCGATCGTCGTGAGCCTGCTCGTGCGCGTGCTGGGCCTCAAGCGCTCGGATGACCGCACGCGTCCGGAAGACTATCTGGATATCGTGGAAGGCTGATTCCGGCCGGTCGCGCACGCGTGCGGCGCGGCGCGCGAAAAGCTGGTAAAACGCCCGTAACAGCCGTCTGGCCGTTACGGGCGTTTCGTTTTCCGGCTGCCTTGATTTGACGGGCGTGCGTGTTCATCGACTTGAGCGAACCATGCTTTCTCCGACATCGACGTCACATAGGCGCAGCCGTCTCGCGCGCTTCTTCCATTCGATCGCGTCACCGTACTTCCGCTACCGGCACGCGAACGTGATCCACGCGGTGCGCGTCGGGATCGCGATGGCGGTGTCGATCGCGGTCACGACGGGCATCGACATGCCGCACGGCGTGTGGGCGTCGGTATCGGTGCTGGTGGTGATCGGCGGATTGCAGCATTACGGCAATATCCGCAAGAAGGCCGGCGAGCGCGCGATCGGCACGATGCTGGGCGCGTTCTTCGGGCTCACGCTTATCCTCGCGCAGATGCTCACCGGCTCCGTGATGGTGTTCTTCGTGCTGATGTGCGTGATCGCGGGCGGCTGCGCCTACTATGCGATCGGCAAGGCCGGCTATGTCGCGCTGCTCACGGCGATCACCATGGTCATCGTCTCGGGCCACGGCGACCTGCCGCTTTCCACCGGCTTATGGCGCACGGCCAATGTGATGATCGGCGTCGTGATCGCGCTCGCGCTCTCGTTCGTGTTGCCGCAATACGCGACGTATTCCTGGCGCTATCGGCTCGCGGACAATCTGCGCGAGTGCGCGAAGCTGTACGGCGCCTTGCTCGACGGCACGCCGCTTCACGCGGAGGACACCGCGCGGCGCTTCTATGCGATGAGCCAGCGGCTCGTGCAGTCGCGCGGGCTGATGGAATCGGTCTCGAAGGAAACCGATGTGCCGATGGCGCGGCTCGAAGAGATCCAGCGGCTGCACCGCTCGATTCTCGCTGCGCTGGAAATGCTGGTGATGTCGATGCCGGAAGTCGCGAGCGCGACGCCCAGTCGTTTCGCGATCGCGTGTTCGCCGGGCGAGTATGCGGTGCGCCAGCAGCTTCTGCAGATGGCGCGCGCATTGCGCTTCGGGCGCGTGGGCCTGCTGTACCGCGTGGTGGATGCGCCGACTGTGCCGCCATGCGCCGACGACGATGCGAACATGTCGACGCAGGGCATGCACTGGCTCGCGATGCGTTTCGTGGAGCAGGTGGACCGGCTGCGGCTGCGTCTGTCGGAGATCGAGCGGCAGTGGAATATCGAAGGCGCGCGGCCGCTCAATCCTTGATGTGACGAAGCGATGAAGCGATGAAGCGATGAAACTCAGGCCGGCTGCGCTTCGCCTTCGTGCACCACATTGATGAGCCAGGGCACGCCGAAACGATCCGTCAGCATGCCGAAGCCTTGCGTCCAGAACGTGGATTGCCACGGCGTCAGGACGTTGCCTCCTTCGGCGAGCATCTTGAAGATGCGCTCGCCGGATTGCGCGTCGCTCGCGGCGATCGATAGCGTGAAGCCCGAGTATTCCTTACGCGGCTGATCGTAGCGGCCGTCCGAGACCATGATCGCGTTCTGCCCGACAAAAAACACCGCGTGCATGACCTTGTCCTGCCAGTCGGGCGGTGCGTTGCCGCCGTCCGGCACGTCGCGAAAGCGGACCAGTGTGGCGATCTGCGCGCCGAATGCCGCCTGATAGAGTTCGAGCGCCGCCGCGCAATCGCCGTTATAAAAAAGATACGTGTCCAGTTGCATGACCGGTGACTCCGTGCATATGAAGCGGACATGCCGCCAAAGCCAACAAGTCTATTGCAACGAAGTCCCACGCTGACTCGGAAAGAGTCAAATTACGTGGTGAAGCGGCGAAATGAAAAAAACCGCGGATCGCGCCAATATTTCGGCGCGATCCGCGGTTTTCGTTTGAGGCATGCGTTACTGAAGCGCGGTGATCAGCTTCTCCAGCTTGATCGCATCGGCGGCAAACGCGCGGATGCCTTCCGCGAGCTTTTCGGTCGCCATCGCGTCGTCGTTGACGAGGAAGCGGAAGGTCGGCTCATCGACGGCGATCTTCTCCACGTTCTCGTTCTTCACCGCTTCCGGCGAGAGCTTGCGTTCGACCGTATCGTTGCTGTCGGCGAGTTTCTTCAGGAGATCGGGGCTGATCGTCAGCAGGTCGCAGCCGGCGAGCTCCGTAATCTGGCTCACCGTGCGGAAGCTCGCGCCCATGACCTCGGTCTTGTAGCCGAACTTCTTGTAGTACGAGTAGATGCGCCGCACCGACTGCACGCCGGGATCGTTCGCGCCGCCGTTCTTCACGTCGTCCCATTCCGCGCCGGCGGACTTCTTGTACCAGTCGTAAATGCGGCCGACGAACGGCGAGATCAGTTGCGCGCCCGCTTCGGCGGCCGCCACGGCCTGCGCGAGCGAGAACAACAGCGTCATGTTGCAGTGGATGCCTTCCTTCTGCAGCACTTCGGCCGCGCGGATGCCTTCCCACGTCGATGCAAGCTTGATGAGCACGCGCTTGCGATCGACGCCCGCGTTTTCATACAGCTTGATGATCTCGCGGCCCTTGTCGATCGAAGCCTTGGTGTCGAACGAAAGGCGCGCATCGACTTCGGTCGAAACGCGGCCCGGAACGATTTTCAGAATTTCGGTACCGAACGCCACGAGCAGATTGTCGATGATCTGCGGCATCGGCTTCTTCGCGTGCTCCTTGACGGTATTTTCGAGCAGCGGCTTGTAATCGTCCTTCTGGACGGCCTTCAGGATCAGCGACGGATTCGTGGTCGCATCCTGCGGCTTGAACTGGATGAATTGCTGGAAGTCGCCCGTGTCGGCGACGACGGTCGTGTACTGCTTGAGCTGGTCGAGAGCGGATGTCATGTCGAGTCTCAGACGCGTTGCGCCTTGTCAAATTGCGGTAACCAACCCGCGGATTGCCCATGATTGCGACGCCGCGCGGCGACTTCGTTCGCGCGGCGCGCCCCTTGAATGTCATTCTCCCATTCTAGTCCCGAGCGTGGCGAGCGCGCTGATACCGTGCGCGCCGGTTTTCGACCGGGCGCGGGACTGCGCGTTCAATCGGCCTTCAATCCACCGCGTAGGCGAGTTCGTGCCAGCGCCGCACCGTGCCCGAGCCGAGTTGACCCCGTGCGAAGCGCATTTTGCGGACCTCGTCGAGCGCGTGGGCCTCCTTCGCCGTATCGCCGCAGCTCATTTTCAGGACGACGTCCTGGACGTGCCCGGCGTCGTCGAGCAGTACGCGCACGATCGTCTTGCGTTTCTGGGCGGTGCCGGGCGGCGCGGAGCGCGCCAGCAGTTTGTCGATCAAAGCCATGACGGAATTACACAGTTCGGTTGCGGAAAAACCGGCCGGAAATCGGGGCCGATTCCGTCATTGTAGGCTGCGTCAGGATCGTCTGGCGTTGAGCACGATATGTGTCGCGACGCCCGCGATCAATCCCCAGAAGGCCGAGCCGATGGAGAGCAGCGTGAGGCCCGATGCCGTCACCATGAACGTGACGAGCGCGGGCTCGCGCTGACGCGCGTCCTGCATCGCGTTGGCGAGACCGCTCATGATCGAGCCGAAGAGCGCGAGCGCGGCCACGGACACGACCAGTTCCTTCGGAAAGGCCGCGAAAAGGGCGGCGATGGTCGCGCCGAACGTGCCTGCGATCAGATAGAAAATGCCGCACCAGACGGCGGCCGTGTAGCGCTTGTCGCGGTTCTCGTGCGCCTCCCGGCCGGTGCAGATCGCGGCGGTGATGGCCGCGAGATTCACGCCGTGCGAGCCGAACGGCGCGAGCACGAGCGACGCGATGCCGGTCGCCGAGATGAGCGGGGCGGAGGGCGTCGTGTAGCCGTCGGCGCGCAGCACGGCGATGCCCGGCACGTTCTGCGAAGCCATCGCGACGACGAAAAGCGGAATGCCGATGCTGATCGCCGCGGCGAGCGAGAACGCGGGCATCGTGAAAACCGGATGCGCGAGCGCGACGTGAAAGTGCGTGAAGTCGAGCAGCCCGAGCCCGCCCGCGATCGCGATGCCCACGATGAGCGTGGCCGGAATCGCGTAACGCGGCACGAAGCGCTTGGCCGTGAGATACGTGAAGAACATCGCGATGACGAGCGCGGTCCGATGCTCGGCGGCGCGGAAAATCTCGATGCCGATCTCGAACAGGATGCCCGCGAGCAAGGCGGCGGCGATGCCCGTCGGGACGCGCTTCATCAGCGTGTCGAACCAGCCGGTGAGGCCGACGGCGGTCAGGAGCACCGCGCAGACGATGAACGCGCCGATCGCATCGGCATAGGCGACGTTCGGCAGCGACGACACGAGCAGCGCCGCGCCCGGCGTCGACCACGCGATGACGATCGGCGCGCGATAACGCAGCGACAGCCCGATGGTGCAGACCGCCATGCCCATCGAGAGCGCCCAGATCCACGACGAAATCTGCGCGTTCGTGAGATGCGCGGCCTGGCCCGCCTGGAACATCAGCACGAGCGAACTGGTGTAGCCGGTCATCATCGCGACGAAGCCGGCGACGACGGTGGACAGCGAAGTATCAAAGAGGAAGCGCGGCGCGGCGGGCGCCGGTGCGGAAGCTTTCATTCGTGTTCTTTTCGGTTACTTCGACAGCGCGCGCATGGCGGTTTCCAGGCCGGCCATCGTGAGCGGATACATGCGATTGCCGAGCACATTGCGGATCGCGGAAATCGACTGCCGGTATTCCCATAGCCGCTCGGGCTCGGGATTGAGCCACGCGTGATGCGGGAATTGATCGGCGAGCCGGCGCAGCCAGACCGCGCCCGCTTCGGCATTGTTGTATTCCACGGAGCCGCCGGGCTGCAGCACTTCGTAGGGGCTCATGGTCGCGTCGCCGACGAAGATCAGCTTGTAGTCGGGCGTGAACTTGTGCAGCACGTCGAAGGTCGGAGTGCGTTCGGCGTGACGCCGGCGATTGTGCTTCCACAGATAGTCGTACACGCAGTTGTGGAAGTAGTAGAACTCGAGATGCTTGAACTCCGCCTTCGCCGCCGAAAACAGCTCTTCGACGCGCTTGATGTGATCGTCCATCGAGCCGCCGACATCGAGCAGCATCAGCACCTTCACGTTGTTGTGGCGCTCGGGGACCATCTTGATATCGAGCCAGCCCGCATTGGCCGCGGTGCTGCGAATCGTGTCGGGCAGATCGAGTTCCTCGGCCGCGCCTTCGCGCGCGAAGCGCCGCAGGCGACGCAGCGCGACCTTGATATTGCGCGTGCCGATTTCGACCTGATCGTCGTAGTCTTTGTACGCGCGCTCGTCCCACACCTTCACGGCGGTGCGATTCCCCGACGATTCCCCGCCGATGCGAACGCCTTCCGGGTTATAGCCGCCGTGTCCGAAGGGCGACGTGCCGCCCGTGCCGATCCACTTGTTGCCGCCTTCGTGACGCTCCTTCTGCTCGTCCATGAGCTCTTTCAGACGCTCCATGAGCTTGTCGATGCCGCCGAGCGCCTCGATGCGCTTCTTTTCCTCCGCGGTGAATTCGCGGTCGAGGCGCTTTTTGAGCCAGTCGAGCGGAACGTCGAAAGCTTCGTCGGGAAGCTGCGTCACGCCGTGGAAATACGCGCCGAACGCGCGATCGAACTTGTCGAAGTACTTCTCGTCCTTCACGAGCGTCATGCGAGAGAGGAAGTAGAACTCGTCGAGCGACGGTGAAATCACCTGCGCCTTCAGCGCTTCGAGCAAGGTCAGATATTCCTTCACCGAGACGGGCAGCTTCGCGTCGCGCAGCGAGTAGAAAAAGTCGATCAGCATGGCGCGCTCTCCATCGTGACGGGTTTCAGCGGTCGAGCCGGTAGTTCAGATTGGCGCGCACCGCCGGCCACTCCGACTGGATGATGGAGAACACGACGGTGTCGCGCATCACGCCATCACGGCCCACCTGATGATTGCGCAGGATACCGTCCTGCTTCGCGCCGAGCCGCGCGATCGCGGTGCGCGACGCGTGGTTCATGAAATGCGTGCGGAACTCCACGGCGATGGCATCGAGTTTTTCGAACGCGTGCGTCAGCAGCAGCAACTTGGCTTCGGTGTTGAGCGCGGTCTTCTGCACGCGTCTCGCGTACCACGTATGGCCGATCTCCAGCCGCCGGTTCGCTTCGTCGACGTTGAAGTAGCGCGTCGAACCGACGACATCGCCCGTCTTCGCATCGATCACCGCGAACGGATGCGCGCCGAGTCGATCGCGCATGTCGAGCGCCGTGTCGATATAGCCGCGCGTCTTGTCGGGCGAGGGCACGAAGGTGTACCAGAGCTTCCACAATTCACCGTCGCTGGCGGCGGCCGTGAGGGCCGGTTCGTGTTCGCGCGTGAGCGGCACGAGCCTGACGTGCTCGCCTTCCAGTGTGACGGGTTCGATCCAGCGGCTCATTTATCTTTTTAGCGATGGTTGCGATTCATGAAGAGCAGACGCTCGAACAGCGCGACGTCCTGCTCGTTCTTGAGGAGCGCGCCGTGCAGCGGCGGGACGATCTGCTTCTGATCCGACGAGCGCAGCGCTTCGGGCGGAATGTCTTCGGCCAGAAGCAGCTTGAGCCAGTCGAGCAGTTCGGAAGTGGACGGCTTCTTCTTGAGGCCCGACACGCCGCGCAGCTCGAAGAAGCTCTGCATGGCGGCGGCGAGCAGGTCCTGCTTGATGTTCGGGAAGTGCACCTCGACGATCGCCTTCATCGTCTCGGCGTCCGGGAACTTGATGTAGTGGAAGAAGCAGCGGCGCAGGAACGCGTCCGGCAGTTCCTTCTCGTTGTTCGACGTGATGATCACGAGCGGCCGGTGCGCGGCCTTCACGAGCTCGCGCGTCTCGTACACGTAGAACTCCATGCGGTCGAGTTCGCGCAGCAAATCGTTCGGAAATTCGATGTCCGCCTTGTCGATCTCGTCGATGAGGAGCACGCTCTGCTGGTCCGACTCGAACGCCTGCCACAGCACGCCCTTGACGATGTAATTGCCGATGTCCTTCACGCGCTCGTCGCCGAGTTGCGAATCGCGCAGACGCGAGACCGCGTCGTATTCGTACAGGCCTTGCTGCGCCTTGGTCGTCGACTTGATATGCCATTGCAGGAGCGGCATGCCGAGCGCGAGCGCGACTTCCTCCGCAAGCATGGTCTTGCCGGTGCCGGGTTCACCCTTGATGAGCAGCGGCCGTTGCAGCGTCATCGCGGCATTCACCGCGAGCTTGAGATCGTCGGTTGCGACGTATTGCGATGAGCCTTCGAAACGCATGACGAAGATCCGGTTGGCAAAAAAATCCCAGTATAAGTCAGAAGACCTTTCGATATTGAGGCGCGCCGGGTATCGTTTGAGCCGCTCTATCGGCGGGTTGCCGAAGCGAGTCCGAATGCTGCGCAGCGTGCGCGCAAGCGGGCTCATCGCTTGTACAGGGGCGAATTGTCGCAGGCAAAACGGCTGCTTTTCAGCCGATTCCCCTTGCCAGCAGGGCTTCGGCGCGGTTCGCGTGTGGACGGGGGGTAGGTCGCGCGGTACAATTAGCGCGATTTTTTTGGCCTGCGTGGCGACCAACCCTGTAGCAGCAAACAGTCCCGAGAAGGTTGTAATGCGCTCGGCGCGGGCCGCGGCCTTTTGAGCGCCGGATTTCCCCTCAAGCCAGGTTAGAAGAGCTATGAACAATTTCGTCGGCAAATGTGCCGTGATTGCAGCGCTGTCCGGTCTCGCCGGCTTCGCGACCGAGGCGTCGGCCGACGTCGTCGGCAACGCGAAGGCCGCAGAGGGCAAGGTCGCGATGTGCATCGGCTGCCACGGCATCCCCGGCTATCGCACCGCGTACCCCGAAGTCTACGAAGTGCCGATGCTCGGTGGCCAGAACGCGCAGTACATCGCCAATGCGCTGCACGCCTACAAGAAGGGCGACCGTCATTTCGACACGATGCGCGCCATCGCGACGACGCTGTCGGATCAGGATATCGCCGATATCGCCGCGTACTACGCCGCGCAGACTCCCCAATCGAAGAACAATCCCGACAAGTGATCCGCGCGTGACACGGCAAAGCGATAAACGGGAAGGAGAATTCATGAAGCCGTCCAAGGCACTTCATTCAAGCTTCAAGGCAGCATGCGCGGCAGCGGCGCTCATCGGCATGACGGTCGGCGCCGCGCACGCGGCCGACGTGAGCAACGGCAAGGCGCTCTCCGACAGCCACAACTGCGCGGCCTGCCACGGCCCCGGTCTCAACAAGCCGGTGAGCGGCGAGTATCCGCGCCTCGCGGGACAGCATGCAACCTATATCTACTGGGCGCTGCGCCAGTATCAGATCGGCGGCAACAATCCGAACTTCGGCCGCAACAACGCCATCATGGCGGCGCAGGTGCAGAGCCTGTCGCAGAGCGATCTGAAGGATCTCGCGGCGTATATCGAATCGCTCGACGGCAATCTCGTGCTGAAGAAGTAAGCGCGCGGCTTTCGAGGATTCGCCGGCAAGCAACACCCCGCTTCTCAAGCGGGGTGTTTTCATTTTGACGGCGCGTATTTCGGATGCTTAGTCGCGCGAAGCACGACGCTCGATCAGCGCGAGATAGGCATCGGTATCCGGCGGCGTGCCCGTGCGCTGCGCTTCCCAGATCACCTGTCCGAGGCAATCCATGATCGCGTGCTGCGCGTCGTGCGGCGAGCCGAGGCGCGCGACCAGCCTGTCGTGCGCGCGGCGGATGCCCGGCGGCTGATCGATCGACAATTGCTCGCTGATCGCGAGATGCATCGACAGATGCAGAAACGGATTGGTCTGGCCGCGATCGGGCGAGTAATCGGCTTCGCGCGATTCGGGTTTCGCGAGCGCGTCGTGATATTCCGGATGCTCGCCGATCCAGTCGGCGGCCATGCTTTCGAGCGGCGTCAGAATCTCGCCGGCGCGCTCCTTGCGCCAGGTTTCGGTAAAGAACTGGCGGACTTCGTCGCGGCTAGGGTTGAACATAAGGTATTGATTCGATTGCGGGTTTCTGAACCCGCTATTGTAGACCGTGGCGCGTGCGGTCTGCCCAAACCGCTCATTCGACCGGCGCGGGCGTCTTCGGCCGATATTCGCAGAGCGGCTCGATCGCGCAATGCCAGCACTCGGGCACGCGCGCCTTGCACACGTAACGCCCGTGCAGGATCAGCCAGTGATGCGCATCGTGCAGGAACTCTTTCGGCGTGAACTTTTCGAGCGCGGTCTCGACGGCGCGCACGTCCTTGCCGGGCGCGATTCCCGTGCGATTCGCAACGCGGAAGATGTGCGTATCGACGGCGATGGTCGGCTGCCCGAACGCCGTGTTCAGGATGACGTTCGCCGTCTTGCGTCCGACGCCCGGCAACGCTTCGAGCGCCTCGCGGTTATCGGGCACGTCGCCGCCGTATTGATCGATGAGAATGCGGCACGTCGCGATCACGTTCTTCGCCTTGGTGCGATAAAGCCCGATCGTGCGGATGTATTCCGTCACGCCTTCCTCGCCGAGCGCAAGCACCGCCGCCGGCGTGTTGGCGACGGGAAACATCTTGCGCATGGCCTTGTTGACGGAAACGTCGGTCGCCTGCGCGGAGAGCAACACGGCGATCAGCAGTTCGAAGGGCGTCGTGTATTCGAGCTCCGTCGTCGGATGCGGATTGATGCTTTGCAAGGTCTCGTAGATGGCGCGGCGCTTCGTGGCGTTCATGGTTCGATATCCGTTCTCACGCGGGTTTGTCGCTTCGATCGCCCTCGCCGGGATGGGACGCGTTTTCATCCTCCGTCAGCCCGAGACGGCGACGGCGCTGCTCGGCGCTGTCGATCTGCGCCTGCACCGCGGCGCTCACGTGATCCGTGTTTTTCGGACCCGCGCCGAGCTTCGCCATCTCTTCCTTCTTCTTGCGCGCGCGTTCCAGCGCGGCCTGAATGATCGCGCGTTTCTTTGCTTCCGGATCGTCGCTCGAAGCTTGCGTCGCAGCCGGCGCGACCGGTTGCGTCGACGGCGTTTGCGGCGTTTGCGGCACCGGCTGGTCCGCGTGCGCGGCGCGCGCCGCCTGACGCGCGCTTGCCCGCGCCTCGGCGGCCGCGCGTTCGCGTTCGAGACGCGCCATGCGGCGGTCGTGCCGTGCGCGGGCCGCATCGGCTTCGTCCTGGCTCCATGCGTCCCAGCCGGTGCGCGTGCCGGTGACGGGCACCATCGCGATGCAATCGACCGGGCAGGGCGGCACGCACAGATCGCAACCCGTGCACAGCTCGGCGATGACCGTGTGCATCTGCTTCGCCGCGCCGACGATCGCATCGACCGGACACGCCTGCATGCACAGCGTGCAACCGATGCATACGTTCTCGTCGATCACGGCGACGGGCCGCGCGCGCTCGACGCCGTGCGTCGTATCGAGAGGAATATCGGGCTTGCCGAGGAGCGCGGCCAGTCGCGCGACACCTTCGGCGCCGCCCGGCGGGCATTGGTTGTAGTTCGCCTCGCCCGCGGCGATGGCGTCGGCGTAAGGCCGGCAGGCGGGATAGCCGCACTTGGTGCATTGCGTCTGCGGCAGCAGATCTTCGATGCGCTCAGCGAGCGTCTTGGGAGCGGTTGCGGTCACGAGGAATTGCGATGATGCCTTGGGGACTGGCGCAGCATGTGCGCGACGCAGGCGAAGCGCGTGGCTGTGATCACGTCCACAACGACGACGGCGGCACGCTGCCTGTTCGGCGCGTGTCCCGCTCTTTCGGTCACGCGCTCGGCTTTAATCGACATTATCGCCGAAGTCCTCACCAGTCGTGCCGAATGGCTTTCAATCCTAATTGCCAATGTGCTTCGATGTGCGCATAATCGAAGCGCTTTTCCGTTTGACCGCAGGACGGTGTTTCCCAATAACCATGGGCAGCGCCCGTTCACGTCATGTACCCCAACGCGGGCCGCGTGACGCTAATCCGGCAACGCGGCTCCCGAGTCATGCCACCATGAATCAGCCGAAAATCAAAAGAGATCCTGAAGGCACCCGGCGCCGTATTCTGCTTGCCGCCGCAGAAGAGTTCGCTGCAGGCGGTCTGTTCGGCGCACGCGTCGACCAGATTGCGCGCCGGGCGGAGACCAATGAACGCATGCTCTACTACTACTTCGGTAGCAAGGAGCAGTTATTCACCGCGGTGCTCGAACATGCTCTTTCGGCGCTCGTCGAAGCCGAACGCACGCTCGAACTCGACGGCATCGCGCCCATCGAAGCGATGACGCGTCTCGCGCATTTCGTCTGGGATTACTACCGGGATCACCCGGAATTGCTGCGCCTCATCAATAACGAAAATCTGCATGAGGCGAGATATATCAAAGGATCGAATCGAATCCGCGAACTCATTTCGCCGATCGTCGCGACGCTCACGGCTATTCTCGATCGTGGCCAAAAGGCCGGGCTGTTTCGCACCGACGTCGATCCGCTCAAGCTCTATATCGTGCTGTCGGGGCTCGGCTATTACATCGTGTCGAACCGCTTCACGCTCGAAGCGACGTTCGGCCTCGACTTCAGCGAGCAAGGCCAGCGCGAGCAGATCGTGCGCATGAACACCGAGTTGCTGCTCGCTTATCTGACGCGCCGCTGATCGACCGCTTTCGCGTTCGCGCCGTCTGAAGAAAAAACGTCGCGCCCTTTGCAAGGCGCGACGTTTTCATTTGACGTGATGGAATCGGTCCCGGCGCATTCACGCTTATGCGGGCACGGCTTCCGTCTTCGGCGTCTTGTCGTGCTCGAGAATGAACTCGCGCAATTGCGGATACACCATCGTGCGCCAGCGGCGGCCCGAGAAGATGCCGTAGTGGCCGGCCTTCTCCGCCGTGAAATGGCGCTTGTGCTTTGGCGGGATGCCGGTGCAGAGATCGTGCGCGGCGCGCGTCTGGCCGCTGCCGGAGATGTCGTCGAGCTCGCCTTCGATCGTGAAGAGGGCAGTGTGCTTGATGTCCTGCGGACGCACGAGTTCGTCGTTGACTTCCCACGTGCCTTCGGCGAGCCGGAACTCCTGGAACACGACGCGGATCGTCTCGAGGTAATACTCGGCGGCCATGTCCAGCACGGCGTTGTATTCGTCGTAGAAACGGCGATGTTGCTCGGCGTCGTCATCGTCGCCGCGCAGCAGATTTTGATAGAAGTCCCAATGGGCCGTGAGATGGCGTTCGGGATTCATCGCGACGAAGCCCGCATGCTGCAGGAAGCCCGGATAAACCTTGCGGCCCACACCCGGATAGTTCGCGGGCACGGTGTAGATGACGTTGTTCTCGAACCACCCGTACGAGTGCTCGTTCGCCAGCGAGTTGACGGACGTGGGGCTGCGGCGCGCGTCGATCGGGCCGCCCATCATGGTCATCGTGCGGGGCGTGTCTTCGCCGCGGCTCGCCATCAGCGAAATGGCGGCGAGCACCGGCACGGTCGGCTGACACACCGATATCACGTGCAGATCCTTCGCGCCGATGTGGCGGATGAACTCCTGGATGTATTCGACGTAATCGTCCAGATGGAACGGACCGTTCTCGGTCGGCACCATGCGCGCGTCGATCCAGTCGGTGATGTACACCTTGTGGTCCTGCAAGAGCGTCTTGACCGTATCGCGCAGCAGTGTGGAATGGTGACCGGAGAGCGGCGCGCACACGAGCACGATCGGCTCGTTCTTCAGCTTGGTGACGGTGGCGCTGTCGTCGGCGAAGCGCTTGAAGCGCAAGAGACGGCAGAACGGCTTCTCGACCACCGTCTGCTCGACGATCGGAATGTTATGTCCGTCCTTGACGATCTGATGAATGCTGAACTCGGGCTTCTCGTAGTCCTTGCCGAGCCGGTAGAGCAACTCGTAACCCGCGGCCAGACGGCTTGAGCCGGGAATATAGGCGAGCGGACTGGCCGGGTTGACGAACGACTTCGATGCAGCTTCGGCCCATGCTGTAAGAGGAGACAGCATGGCTCGCTGAAATTCGTGAATTTGATAGAGCATGGTTGCCCCAGTAACTCCGGTGGAAACCGGCACGCCCGTTGATCCCGGCAAAACATCCGGCGATGAGGCTCAACGGCATTCGATGACCCCCGGCGGCGCGGCGGGCTGTCGCCATGCTGCCGGGGCACTGTCTTTCCTGCAATTTCCTGCCTGCCTTTCCGTGCTGCCACTCGCGCAATATCGACTCTTGTACGACGAACCTTGAGCGGAAGCAAGATTTTCCGCGTACTAAGCGTTCAATTCAATAAATCGGTCGGAATTGCCTGCGTGAAAACAACACATTCCGACATCCTACATTTTGTGCATTGCACCAATATTACCGGGAAACGCGAATTTCATCAAACAAAACATAGATTTATGACTTTCCTGTTGCAGCATCGATGGCGGCTTGCTCATCCGGCACGTCGTGGTTTTCCGGGCCGGATGGCTGGCCAATCGCTTTCGCCATCTCCTCTTCGTGCCGCATCAGATTCATTCCGGTATGCACCAGCGCCACGTGGGTAAAGGCCTGCGGGAAATTCCCGACCATGCGCTTGGCCACCGTGTCGTACTCCTCGGCCAGCAACCCGACATCGTTCGCGAGACCGACGAGACGCTCGAACATCTCGTGCGCTTCATCGATCCGGCCTTGCAGCGCCAGATTGTCGACCAGCCAGAAGCTACAAGCCAGAAACGTGCCTTCTCCGGGCGGCAAGCCATCCGCGACTTCGGCGGTGTGATAACGCTTCACGAGCCCATCGTGCGTCAACTTGGTCTCGATCGCATGTACGGTTCCGGTCACTCGCGGATCTTTAGGCGGCAAAAATCCGAGCAACGGGATGAGAAGCAGGCTCGCATCGAGCGCATCGCTGTCGTAGGCCTGCGTGAAGGAGTTCAGTTCGGCGTTCCAGCTTTTCTTCAGCACCTCGGCGCGGATACGCGCGCGCATCTCGCGCCAGTGGTCGATCGGGCCCGGGAGCTCGAACTTTTCCGCCGATTTGATCGCGCGGTCGTAGGCGACCCACGCCATGACCTTCGAGAACGTGAAGTGCTGGCGTCCGCCGCGCACTTCCCAGATGCCTTCGTCGGGCTGTTCCCAGATCGTGTCGAGGTGTTGCAGCATGGCGCACTGGATCGACCAGGCGGTCTCGTCGCTCTGCAGGCCGCCGACGCGCGCGAGGTGCAGCGCGTTCATCACTTCGCCGTAGACGTCGAGTTGCAACTGATCGACCGCGCCATTGCCGATACGCACCGGCGACGCGCCCTCGTAACCGGGCAGCCACGGGATCTCCCACTCGGGCAGGCGCCGCTCGCCCGCGATGCCGTACATGATCTGGATCTGCGCCGGCGAGCCCGCCATCACGCGGCCCAGCCACGCCCGCCACGCGCGGGCTTCGTCGTAGTAGCCGCCGCGCATCATCGCAAGCAGGGTGATGGTCGCGTCGCGCAGCCAGCAGTAGCGATAGTCCCAGTTACGCGTGCCGCCAAGCTGTTCCGGCAGCGAGGTCGTGGGCGCGGCGACGATGCCGCCCGTCGGCTCGTAGGCGAGCGCCTTCAGCGTGATGAGCGAGCGGCGGATCGCGCTCGCCCAGCGGCCCTTGAGCTCGCTCTGCCCCGACCATTCGCGCCAGTGGTTTTCGGTGCGCGCGAGTTGCGTGTGGGGATCGGACGCGTGCGGCAGGCGCAGATGGGATTGCGAATAGCACAGCGAGAAGGGCACGCGCTCGCCCGCGCTTACATCGAAGCTGGCGGCCGTATGCATGTTTTCGCCGACGAGATCGACCGGCGTGCGCAGCACCGCGAGATCCGGTCCGGCGATCGCGCGAATGCCGCTGTCGTCGGGCAGACGGCTGACCCACGGCACGGCCGAGCCGTAGTCGAAGCGCAGCACCAGCTCCATCTTCATGCGCACCGTGCCACGCCGTCCGATCACGATGCGCACGAGTTCCGAATGCCCGTTGCGCAAGGGCATGAAGTCGACGATCGTCACCGCGCCTTGCGATGTTTCGAAATCCGTTTCGAGGACCAGCGTGTCCTCGCGATAGCGACGGTTGATGACGGGCGTTTCGCCGTCGGGCATCTCGGGAGCGATGAGCCATCGGCCGTGCTCGGGCGTGCCGAGCAGCGCCGCGAAGCACGCGCCGGAGTCGAAGCGTGGCCAACAGAGCCAGTCTACGGAGCCGTCGCGGGAAATCAGGGCTGCGGTGTGGCCGTCGCCGACCATCGCATAGTCTTCGATCAAAGCTGGCATAAGCGAACATCTTCCTGCTGGCGGCGCGGGCCGAATCGAAACGCGCCGCGGGTTGAGCAAAAGATTCGGGACGCGGCGCGCCCCGAGCGAGGCGCGGCGTCAAGGACAAAGAAAGCGACCGACGCCACGCATGCTTTCTGGCCGCATTCTGCCGCAATCGTTCGTTGCAAGCAGAAAACCGGGCCGCGTGTGATCACGGCGCGCAACGGCCGGTGCGACAGCGGTCGCGCCGTGATTGGCGGAAAAGCGCTAGCGAAGCGCCGATCGCGCTGTTGAAAAAGCATTCGACTGATGTTTAGAATGAAGTTTCGTGAAAGGTCGAAGCGCCGTTTCCTTTGTTACTCCCGGCGCTGAAACTCTTGCGCCTTTCACGCGTCTTTCATGCATGACCCCGGCGCGTGACGCGCGCGAGCCATGCAACGGCCTGCGCGCTCCCGGCCGGTCCCTAACGTAGCGTTTTCGAGGAACGGAACCCATGCTCTATCCGTCGAAAGCCGACTGCATCGCCATTCTTTCCGCAGCAAGCCGCGTCTCGGATGCCGAGGCGCTTCTCGCGCTCGATCACAAGCATCTCGGTCTGTCGCGCAACGCGATGGAAACCGCCGCCGCATTTCTCACGGAGCGCGGCTGTTTCAGCCGCTACACCTTCGGCGTCGCTGGCGTTTCGGTCGGTGCGCTGTCGTTGCAGGGACGCCTGCGTCTCGACCAGCTCGCGAACGGCTGACGACACACGCTCGCCCCACGCGGGCCATCCGCGTGTCCTTTTTTCGTGACACTTTGCGCACGCGCACGGCTCAACCCGTGCGCGTGCGTTCGCGTTTCCGTTCGCATGTCCGGAACCGCCGAGATGAATCGGCGTCACAACGACAGTCTCGCGTCCGTCAGAAATGGGCCGATCCCATGCCGAACAGCCCGATCAGCCCGATCACGATCAGATAGATCGCGACGATGAAGTTCAGCAACCGCGGCATGATGAGAATCAGGATCCCGGCGATCAGGGAAACCAGCGGGCCAAGGCTTAGGTGAATAGTCATCGCGGCAACTCCTGTTGTTGGTTCGAATCGTGTCGGTTGGCCTGTCGTGCGTGGTGTATCTTGGCTGCGAACCCCGTCGCGCATGATGGCGGTCCACGCGGTTTGGAGCGAAATTTGCTCCCGCACGTCCTTGGGCCTCGCGATGCCGGCGAACTCGCGCGTCGCCCCCGATAACAAGCAGCAAAGAGACGATGAGGAGGTTTCATGCACCCGAGCCATCCCTGCGGCGCGAATTCGCCCGCATCGATGTTGCAAGACGCGCGCCCGATGCGCGTGAGGCCCATCGCGTGGGCGAAAGGTGTCGCGCTGATGCTGTCGCTGGCGGCGGCGCAGTCCTTCGCGCAGACCGCCACGATGCCCGCCACGCCGGGCGCAGCGAGCGGCGCGGCCACGACGGGCGCGCCGGGCAAAGAAGTCTACGATTTGCTGATCGGCACCTACACGGGCGGCGGCAAGAGCGAAGGCATCTATGTCTATCGTTTCGACACGGCCAGTGGCGAACTGTCCCGCATCGCATCGGCGCAGACGGTGAATCCGTCGTATCTCGTCGTGAGCCGTGACCGGAATTACGTGTATGCAGTGAACGAATTGCCCGGCGACAACGGCCCCGCGACCCAGCGCGGCGGCGTGAGCGCCTTTCGCTTCGATCGCGCGACCGGCCAGTTGAGCTTCCTCAACCGCGTTTCATCGGACGGCAACGATCCGTGCTACCTCGCGCTCTCGCCTGACGGCAAGTATCTGCTGACCGCCAACTACTCCGTCGCATCCAATCCGGGCGGCAGCTTTGCGGTCTTTCCGCTGTCCTCCGATGGCCACGTCGGCAACTCGGTGCTGACCGTGCATCACGAAGGCGGCGGCCCGGTGAAGGGACGGCAGGACAATTCGCACGTCCATTCGACCGTGTTCTCGCCCGACGGCAAGTATCTCTTCGCGCAGGATCTCGGTGTCGACAAGGTCTTCGCGTACCGCTACACGCCCGATCCGTCGGCATCGGGACGCGGCCTCTTAGGTCCGACCGAAGCGCGCTACGCGTTGATCAAGCCGGGTTCCGGGCCGCGCCATCTGATCTTCGACGCAGGCGGCAGACACGCCTATCTGACGACCGAACTGAACGCGTCGGTGCTCGTGTTCGATTACCGCGACGGCAAGCTCACGCAGGTTCAGACCAATTCGATGATCGCGCCGGGTTTCAGAGGCAAGATCGGCGGCGGGGCGATTCATATGTCGCCGGACGGACGTTTCCTTTACGCGACCAATCGAGGCGACGCCAACGAGATCGTCCAGTTCTCGGTCGATCCGAAGAGCGGCCATTTGAAGTACGTCAAACGCTATCCGACGCTCGGCAAGACGCCGCGCGAATTCGCGATCGATCCGACCGGGCGCTGGCTCATCGTCGGTAATCAGGAGAGCGACAGCGCGTATTTCTTCCGCCGCGATCCGCAGACGGGCGAGCTCGCGTCGGACCCGAAGCAACTGTCGATCGGCTCGCCGGTCGATTTCAAGTTCGTATCGCCGTCGTGACGGTCTGATCGGAGCGACGAGAGCGGCCGACGAGCCGCGATTCACACAGCGACACGCTGTCCGATGACGATGAAACAGAAACTGCTCAAGGCGGTCATGATTTCGATGTTATGCGCGCCACTCGCGGCGCGCGCGGACGACAGCAAGGAATGCGATTTCAAGCGGGACTGGATGTCGTCGGCGTGCCAGCGCGTGATGCGCGTCGCGCACGACGGCACATGGGATCTCTACGTGACGGGTTACGGCTGGCATATCGACGGCTTCAACGATCGCAGCGAACTCAATCCGTGGTCGTACGGCGGCGGCGCGGGCAAGCACTGGATCGACGCGAACGGCAACGAGGACATTCTGTTCGCGTTCGCCTTTTCGGATTCGCATCACAACTTCGAACCGATCGGCGGTTACGCGCGCCAGTGGTACACGCAGCCGGTGCTCGGCGGATTGCAGGCGGGCGGCGGGTTCTTCGTCGGCGTCACGGCGCGCAGCGACATCGGCCATTACGTGCCGTTGCCGCTCGCGCTGCCGATCGGCTCGGTGCGCTACCGGCGCGCGTCCGTCATGGCGACGATCATCCCGCACATCCCCGGTCTGAACGACGGCGACGTCGCGTTCTTCTGGGGCCGCTACGAGTTCTAGTACGATGCGTTTCCGAGGCGCTTTTCTTTCGCATCGACTGAAAGGTGTACTGAGGAAATCGAAAGGCAACAGCAGGGAATGCAAGATTGAACACGACTCAACCATTCGACGCGCGCGAGCGTCCGCTCAAGCGCAATGAACCGGCGCCGCCGGGATTCATCAGCGCGTTCAGCTTCGCTGGCGGCGAGGCGCTGCGCCTGACCTGGGACGAAGCGCGCGATGCCGTCGTGGGCGATGGCCCGACGTGGCTGCATCTGTCGGCGAACGACGATGCCGTCGAGGGCTGGCTCGAAGGCGTCACGTCGATGCCGGATGTCGCGCGCGAGTTCCTGAACGGCGAGGACAAGCGTCCGCGCGTGCACATCGGCTCGAACTTCATGTACGGCGTCGTCGCGGACCTCGAACTCGTCGCGAAGACGCCGGATGCCGCCGCGCCGGGCGTGCGCGAGGCGAACCGCGCGACCGGCGCGCTGCGCTTTTACGTGGACAGGCATCGCATGATCACGGTGCGCGCGCGGCCGCTGCAATCGACCGACCGCTTGCGCCACGCCGTCCTCGAAGGCGCGATGTTTCGCGATTCCGTCGATCTCTTCGCCGGGCTCATTCGCGCGCTGAACGATACCTTCGCGGACCGTATCGATGAAATCGGCGACTGTCTCGACGATGTCGAGGAAAGCGTGCTCGAAGGAGGCCATTCGAAATGCCGCGCGATGCTGGGCGGCGCGCGGAGGCGCATCGTGGAAGTGAAGCGGTTCATCGATCCGGAGCGCAACGCGCTGACGCAACTCGTGTTGCGTCGCCTGGAATGGGCCGAACCGCGATCGATGGAAGCGCTCGTGCAGGCGATTCAGGTGCTGAACGGTCTGGGCGGCGGTCTGGAAGGGCTCTACGAGCGCGCGAAGCTGCTGCAGGATGAAATCGCCGCGGCGCTTTCGGAAGACATCAACCGCAAGCTGCTCTGGCTCGCGATCATGTCCGCGTTGCTGCTGCCCGCCACGCTCGTGACGGGCATTTTCGGCATGAACGTGGCGGGTTTGCCGGGCACCAAGGATCCGGCGGCGTTCTGGATCGTGGTCGGCGTGATGACGGGCTGCGCCGCCATCACGATCTTTCTGCTGCGCCGCCTGCGGCTCTGGTAACGCTCACTCCGCCGGGCCGGGCGGGGCGAGCACTTCGCGATTGCCGTTGTTGCTCATCGACGAGACGAGGCCGGCCGCTTCCATCTGTTCGACGAGGCGCGCCGCCCGGTTATAGCCGATGCGCAACTGCCGTTGCACCGACGAAATCGACGCGCGCCGCGTGCGTACGACAAAAGCCACGGCTTCGTCGTAGAGCGGATCGGCTTCGGCGTCGGGTGTTTCGCCGAACAGGTCCTGTCCGCCGCCGCCATCGGACGTCGGGCCGGACAGAATGCCTTCCTCGTACTCCGGCTCGCCGAACTGCTTCAGATACTCGACCACGCGATGCACTTCGTCGTCCGCGACGAACGCGCCGTGCACGCGCTGCGGATAGCCCGTGCCGGGCGGCAGGAACAGCATGTCGCCCGCACCGAGCAACGATTCCGCGCCCATCTGGTCGAGAATCGTGCGTGAATCGATCTTCGATGACACCTGAAACGCCACGCGCGTCGGAATATTCGCCTTGATGAGGCCGGTGATCACGTCGACGGACGGCCGCTGCGTCGCGAGAATCAGATGGATGCCGGCCGCGCGCGCCTTCTGCGCGAGACGCGCGATCAACTGCTCGATTTGCTTGCCCGCGACCATCATCAGGTCCGCAAGTTCGTCGATGACCACGACGATGAGCGGCAGCGTGGACAGCGGCTCGGGCGCGTCGGGCGTGAGCGAGAACGGGTTCGTGAGCTTCTTGCCCGCGGCCTCGGTGTTGCGGATTTTCTGGTTGAAACCTTGCAGATTGCGCACGCCGACCGCCGACATCAGCCGGTAGCGCTTCTCCATTTCGCCGACGCACCAGTTGAGCGCGTTCGACGCGAGCTTCATGTCGGTGACGACCGGCGCGAGCAGATGCGGAATGCCTTCATACACGGAAAGCTCCAGCATCTTCGGATCGATCATGATGAGGCGCACGTCCTCGGGCTTCGCCTTGTAGAGCAGCGAGAGGATCATCGCGTTGATCGCGACCGACTTGCCCGAGCCCGTCGTGCCCGCGACCAGCATGTGCGGCGCGCGGGCGAGATCCGTCACGACCGGATTGCCGACGATGTCCTTGCCCATCGCGATCGTCAGATTCGACTTCGACGTGCGATACACGTCGTCTTCGAGAATCTCCGAGAGGCGGATCATCTGGCGCTTCGCGTTCGGCAGTTCGAGGCCCATGCAGGTCTTGCCGGGGATCGTTTCGACGACGCGGATCGACGTGAGGCCGAGGCCGCGCGACAGATCCTTCATCAGCCCGACGATCTGGCTGCCGCGCACGCCGAGCGCCGGTTCGACTTCGAAGCGCGTGATGACCGGACCGGCCGACGCGCCGACCACCGTCACCGGCACCTTGAATTCCTGAAGGCGCTGCTCGATCAACTGGCCGGTTTCGCTCAGATGTTCCTCGGAGACGGGCTCGATCTCGTCGGACGCGGCTTCGAGCAAGTCGAGCGTCGGCAATTCCACCGCCGACGCGTGCGGCGCATGGAATTCGAACTCGGTCGGCGCGGAGCCGCGTACCGGCTGGCGCGGTTCGGGCGGCGTCGCGTTCGGCTGACTTGGAGCCTGCGTTACGGCGGGCGGCGCGGCCGCGATGCCCGGAAAGCGCACGACGTTCGACGGCGAAGCGAATTTGTCGCCCGCAACCTGGCGCTCGGCGATGGGCAGCGGTTCTTCCTCCGGCATATCGAGCACGTCGTCCTGCTCGTCGACGACGCGCAAGAGCGGCGGGGCAGGGGGCTCGCTGTCTGTATCGCGCGACGTGGGTTCATCTAGCCACGGCGGCGTCGGCGCGAGATCGCGGGCGTCCGGTTCGTGTTCTGGTTCCGGCGCTCGCGCGGCGGGCGGAGGCTCGGGCGTCTCGCTCGGCGGGTCGATGCGCGCGGGCTCTTGCGTCGCGTTTGCGTCGAACGCAGAGGCAGGGGTGGAAAGCGATGGCGCGATCGGGATTTCGGCGCTCGGCGGCTCCGGCAGACGCAAGTCGAAGAGCGGTGGCGGCTCGACGAGCGTGGGTGCGATCACGTGAGCGTCTATGAGCGGCGGCTCGACGCGCGCTTCGAATTCCTGTGTTTTTGCGGGAGGCGGCGTTACCGGCTCGATGCGCGATTCGGGTGCCGTCTCGACGACGTGTTCGTCGGCGGTCGTCTCGGCGTTCGGCTGAACATCGGGTTGGCCGCCACGCGCCATCGCCACATGACCGCGAGCGAGACTCGCGCCCGCGAGCGATGTCCAAAGCGCGGTCTTCTCCTCGATGGATCGCAACGTCGCCTGAATCGCTTCGGGTGCCGGCGGCGTGATCGGCCCGAGCGGCGCGGCCGGGCGCGAGAACGCCGGTGCGGCGAGCGGCGCCGGCGCGAACTCACGCGTCACTGTGCCCGCGGACGGACGCGCGGGCGGTGCGGCGCGTCGAATGCTCTGTGGCGTTTGCGGCAAAGGCGTTCTGCGCGCGGCGCTCACGCCGGTCGCGACGGACGTGGATGTGCTCGCTACACCCGACGACCGTTGCGCAGGCATCGACGTCACCGGACTGCGCGGGCGATCCATGCGAGGCGCGGGCGGCGGCGTGGACGCGCGCGGCTTGTCGACGGCGACGGAAGCGCGCAAGCCCGAACCCGAAGGCTCGAATGCCGACGCCCGACGCGGCGCAAACGCCGAGCCGGCCTCGCGATTCGCCGATGACGCCGACGGGTTCAGCCAGTCCGCAGGCACGACCGGCTCCGTTTGCGCGGCCGGAGGCGAGACGCCGGCGGCTTCGAAGGCGGGGCGCTTGGCGTAAGCCTCGGCGGTGGCGATTGCGCTCGCGGTGGCCGCCGAAGCGCGGCTGACGGCGCTCTTGCCGGTCGCAGGCGGGCGCCACGGCGTCGGACGTTGATAACGGCTGCTACGGGGGCCGGTCGGGAGGCCGAGCGTCGGCTCGTCGTGTGACGTGCGCGGCGGCGGCGCATCGAAACGCTCGGCGCGATGGGCACGTTCCTGCGAATCGCGCGCGGCCCTTTCGCGGGTGCGGCGTTCGAACCAGCTGCCTGCCTTGTCGCGACCCTTGTCGCGACCCTTTTCGCGGCCGGGCGAGGCCTGGCGCGGTTCGCTTTCGCGTTCGCGCGGCGTGAGCCAGGTTTGCGGCAGGCCGAAGCCGAATGCTTCGTCCGCCCACGCCAGCACCGAACGCCAGCTGAATTCGATCAGCCAGGGCAGGAATATCGCGAGCACGATTGCCGCGATCGCGGCTGCGCCGCCGAGATGCGCGGGTCCGCTCAACGCGGTGGCGAGCGCGCGTCCGCAGCGATTGATGTTCGCCTGCGTTTCGAGCGAGTTTGCGAGCGCGCCCTCGAGCGTGCTGCTCGCGAGCAGCACGCCGATAAATCCGAGCCAGAGACGGATCGTGCCCGGGCCGCGTACGCCTTCCCTGCCCGGCAGCGCCAGCTTGACGATGCGCCAGAAGAGCGGAAGGAACCAGACGACCGATGCACCGAACCAGCCGAGAACTACCATGTGCATGCTTGAGCTTGAATCAATGTTGGGTGAAACGAATCAGGTTGTGACCCGAAGACTGCGCCCGGCCGCGCGTGCCGGCCGGACTGTTCGATCGAGCAGTTTAACGGGAAACCGCGCGGGAACCGCGCGGGTGCCGCGCACGCGCGACGCGTGTGCCGCATGTACGCAACACATCACTTCGCGCGAGCCGAGAAGGCGAGCACCTGACCGTCGTCGAGCGTCAGTTTCAGCGCGGGCGGCGGATTCATCTGCACGCCGCTTTTCGCGATATGCGCGAGCGCGTCGAGATAGGGCCGCTCCAGCGCCGCGCCCGCACCCGAGACGCACGCCATGCGCGTGCCCGCGAGCGGGCCGAAAGTCAGCTTGCCGTCCTTCAGATCGTAGGTGCCGCTGTAGCGATTGCAGCCCGAAAAGCCGCTCGCCTGGCGATGACCGTTCGCGGTCGAGAAATCGAGCGTGAGCGGCCGCGCGCCGTTCTCGCCCGCGTGCGGCACCGCGCGCGGCTGGCCGCTCGCGTCGGTCCAGCTCGTGAGCTCCCATTGCGTGTCGTCGAGCAATTGCGTGGCGGCAGGATTATAAGGATCGGTGGGCGGCGCGCTTGTATCGGGGTGCTTCGGCATCGCGCAACCAGTGACGACGCTCGCCGCGACGACGAGCGCGCACGCGCGGGACGCAAGCGAAAGCGCCGCTTTGCGACGCGACAGGAAGTTTGACGATGAGTGCGCCGAACGAAGAGCGGACGCGCGAAGGAAATGCGTGGGCATCGATGATCCTGAAGCAGGCGAAACCGTAAGGGTATCGCACGCGTCCTGCGATTTGTCTAGCGTCCGCAAGCAACAAAATGTTTGCCGCGGCTGTCATCGATCGGAGATGCGCGGGGAATTCCGATCCACATTCACGTGTCAATACCGTTCATGACGACGCCGTCAATAGACCGAACGGCAGAGTGTTGCGGCGGGCGCTGCGTGTTAACATCGCGCCCAATTCCGCCGCTTTCGCTTTACTGGCCTCGTCACCCGATCGATTCCCGGAGCACTCATGCAGACCGATTCATTTCGTCCTGATGCCTTGCGCATCGGCACGCCGCTTTCCGCCAACGCCACGCGCGTGATGCTGCTCGGCGCGGGCGAGCTTGGCAAGGAAGTGATCATCGCGTTGCAGCGCCTGGGCGTCGAAGTCATCGCGGTCGACCGCTATGCGAACGCGCCGGGACATCAGGTTGCGCATCGCGCGCACGTCATCGACATGACCGACGCCGCCGCGCTGCGCGCGCTCGTCGAGAAGGAGCAGCCGCATCTGATCGTGCCGGAGATCGAGGCGATCGCGACCGATGCGCTCGCTGAAATCGAAGCGGCGCAACTCGCGACCGTCATCCCGACGGCGCGCGCCACGCAACTCACGATGAACCGCGAGGGCATCCGGCGTCTCGCCGCCGAGGAACTCGGCCTGCCGACATCGCCCTATGCGTTCGCGCAATCGCTCGACGAGATGAAGGCGGCGATCGCCACGATCGGTTTTCCATGTGTCGTGAAGCCGGTGATGTCGTCGTCGGGGAAAGGGCAATCGGTGCTCAAAAGCGACGCCGATGTCGAGCCGGCATGGAATTACGCGATGGCGGGCGGGCGCGTGAATCACGGCCGCGTGATCGTCGAGGGCTTCATCGACTTCGAGTACGAGATCACGCAGCTCACCGTGCGCGCGGCGGACCCCGAGAGCGGCGAAACGCAAACCTACTTCTGCGATCCGATCGGCCATGTGCAGGTCGCGGGCGATTACGTCGAATCGTGGCAGCCGCAGCCGATGAGCCCGGCCGCACTCGAAAAAGCGCGCGACGTCGCGGCCAAGGTGACGACCGCGCTCGGCGGGCGCGGGCTTTTCGGCGTCGAGCTTTTCGTGCGCGGCGACGACGTCTGGTTCTCCGAAGTGAGCCCGCGTCCGCACGATACCGGTCTCGTCACGCTCGCGACGCAGCGCTTCTCCGAGTTCGAATTGCATGCGCGCGCGATCCTCGGCTTGCCCGTGGATACCGCGCTGCGCGCGCCCGGCGCGTCCGCCGTCATCTACGGCGGTCTGGATGAAACGGGCATCGTGTTCGAAGGCGTGGCGCAAGCGCTCGCGGTGCCGGGCGCGGACTTGCGGCTTTTCGGCAAGCCGGAGAGCTTCGTGAAGCGCCGCATGGGTGTCGCAGTGGCGACGGGCGCCGACACCGACGAAGCGCGCGAGCGCGCGAAACTCGCGGCGTCGAAGGTGCGGCCGGTTTCGGCACAATGACCGGCGCGCGGACGTCGGCGGGAGCATGAACGTGAAATGGAAAGCGCTGGCCGCGCTCGTCGCGGTTTCCCTGGGACTCTCGGGCTGCGGACTTGCAGCGGCGCCGTGCCGCATCGCCTCGGCGGGGCTGAAGATCGTGCCGGTCGTCGGGCATGTCGCGGCCGCGCCGACCGACGCATGCGCCGAAGTGATCGATCCGTGATCGCCGGCGCGCGCATCGACATCGAAACCATCGCGAATCGGATGATGAAGAAAATAATCGCACTCATGCTCGCGTCGCTCGTGGCACAGTCGGCGCTCGCCATGCCGCTCACCGTGCCGCAGATCCAGACCGCGTCGACGCAAACCACGCGCTACGACTGCAAGGACGGCAAGAGCGTGTCGGTCCAGTACACGAACACGCGCAATCGTCAAAGCTTCGCGGCGCTGACCGTCGACGGGCGCAAGCTGCTGTTCGTGAACGTGATCGCGGGATCGGGCGCGAAATACGTCGCCGATCAATACACGTGGTGGACCAAGGGCCCGCAGGCGAACCTGTACGATGAAATGGCCGCGAAGGATTCGCCGCCGCTGCTCGAAGATTGCGAAGCGCGCAAGAAGTAGGCGCGCGGCATGCCGGAATGCGGTCTGACCGTGCTTTCGCGCCGCGGGAGCGCACTCGCGTGCGGTGCTACAATGTGCGGCTTTCCGGCTGTGGAAATCGCAGCCGGTCCGAATTCCGGATTTTCGGCATCGCCGTTCGATGCCGGCTGAGCGGTACACGGGCCTCGAGCGAACCGCCGCTCAGAAAATCGGGGATGCCGCTTGCCTTCAAGGCGTCATCGAAGCCGTGTCCCATCTGAGCGCAGGCTCGATACCGGCCGCCCCGTGCAGCGCGCACCGTGTGCCTGTTTGATGCGCCGCGTGCGCCAACGAAACCCATCCGCGTAAGCAAGCGGTCGCGACGTTCGACCGAACGATTCGACCGATTTTTTACGCGCGCCGCATCGAGCGGCACTTTAGCGAAAGCCAATATAGTCACCATGTCCGATTCCGCCGCCACGAACACGTCCACCGCAGGGGCCGACGCGTCGACGTTCGACCAGTTCGGATTGTCCGCCGACATCCTGAAAGCGGTGAGCGAGTCCGGCTACACCACGCCCACGCCGATTCAGGCGCAAGCGATTCCGGTCGTCCTCGCGGGCCGCGACGTCATGGGCGCCGCGCAGACCGGCACCGGCAAGACCGCGAGCTTCTCGCTGCCGATCATCCAGCGCCTGTTGCCGTCGGCAAACACGAGCGCATCGCCCGCGCGCCATCCGGTGCGCGCGCTGATGCTCACGCCGACGCGCGAGCTCGCCGACCAGGTCGCCGCCAACGTCCAGACCTACTCGAAGCACACGCCGCTGCGCAGCACGGTGGTGTTCGGCGGCGTCGACATGAACCCGCAGTCCGACGCGCTGCGCCGCGGCGTCGAAATCCTGATCGCGACGCCCGGGCGCCTGCTGGATCACGTGCAGCAAAAGACGGTCAATCTCGGCCAGGTGCAGATGCTTGTGCTCGACGAAGCCGACCGCATGCTGGACATGGGCTTTCTGCCCGACCTGCAGCGCATCCTGAATCTGTTGCCGAAGGAGCGTCAGACGCTGCTGTTTTCGGCCACGTTCTCGCCTGAAATCAAGAAGCTCGCGTCGACGTATCTGCGCAATCCGCAGACGATCGAAGTCGCGCGCAGCAATTCGACCGCGACCAACGTGCGCCAGATCGTTTTCGAAGTGCACGAGAGCGACAAGTCCGGCGCGGTCGCGCAACTCATTCGCGAGCGCGAGCTGAAGCAGGTGATCGTGTTCTGCAACAGCAAGATCGGCGCGAGCCGGCTGGCGCGCGTGCTGGAGCGCGACGGCATCGTGGCGACCGCGATCCACGGCGACCGCACGCAGAGCGAGCGCATGCAGGCGCTCGACGCGTTCAAGCGCGGCGAAATCGAGGCGCTCGTCGCCACCGACGTCGCCGCGCGCGGTCTCGATATCGCCGAATTGCCGGCCGTCATCAACTTCGATCTGCCGTTCAACGCGGAAGATTACGTGCACCGTATCGGCCGAACCGGGCGCGCGGGCGCGTCGGGCGACGCGCTGTCGCTGTGCAGCGCGAACGAGCGCAAGCAGCTCGCCGATATCGAGAAGCTGATCAAGCGTCCGCTTGAAGTCGAGTCGCTCCAGGTGACGACGCGCGTGCGTCACGACGGATCGGCGCCGCGCCGCGATGAGCGCTTCGGCCGTCCGGAGCGCACGGAGCATCGGCATGCGTCGCGCGATGAATCCGGTTCGCGCCGCCGTCCGGCGGGCGCGCACGATCGGCCGCGCGGCCGTCAGCAGCCCGTCGACGAGTTTTTCCTGAAGCCGTATGAGCCGTCGCCGTCGGCGATGAAGCGTCACGAGGAAACGGTCGAACCCGAGCGCAAGAGCGCGCCGAAGCAGCCGCTCGCGGCATTGCTCGGCGGGCTGGGAATGCCGCGCAAGTCGTCGTGATTTCCTGAAGCCGAATGAAAAATGGCAGCCCGTACGGCTGCCTTTTTTACTTTCGGGCGATGGATCTAGCGTGCGAAGCGCTTCGCCCATTCCGCCGTCGCGGCGCTGTAGAACGCGTCGAGCGAACCGGCCGAAACGTGGATGCCCAGATGCCTTGCCGCCTCGACGAGCGCTTCGAGCGGCGCGTGCCGGTCGAGCGGTGCCGCGCCCGTCTGCTTGCTCAGTTTTTCGCCGGCATCGTTGTTGACGACGTCCACGTGCAGATAAGCCGGTGTGGGCACACCGAGGCACTGCTGCAGATAGATTTGCCGTGCGGTCGAATCGAGGAGATCGGCACCGCGCACGATATGCGTGATACTGGCGTCGGCATCATCGACGACGACCGCGAGTTGATAAGCCCACAGCCCGTCCGCACGCTTCAGCGCGAAATCGCCGACTTCCGTTGCGAGATTCTGCGTTTGCGGTCCTTGCCAGCGATCGACGAACGTAATGACCGCCGCATCGCCATCCGGCACACGCAGCCGCCATGCGCGCGCGGGCTTGCCGTGCAGGCCATCGCGGCATGTTCCCGGATAGGCGAGCGTCGCGTGGCGCGCATGCGCGTGGACCAGAGAATCCGCGATTTCGCGTCGCGTGCAGCCGCACGGATAGATGAAGCCCGCCGTCTGAAGGCGTTCGAACGCGGCCTGATACGCATCGCCGCGCGCGCTTTGCCAGACAGGAGCTTCGTCCGAATGCATGCCGAAATGCGCGAGCGTCGCGAGGATTTCATCGGCGGCGCCGGGCACCGTGCGCGGGGCATCGACATCCTCGATGCGCACGATCCAGCTTCCGCCGTGCGCGCGCGCATCAAGAAAACTCGCGAGCGCGCTGACAAGCGAACCCGCGTGCAGCGGACCGGTGGGCGAGGGCGCGAAGCGGCCGCGATAAGACATTGGGCGCTCAGGCCGCGCGGCTGACCTTTGCGTCGGGATGGCAAGCGGGGCACGTCTCGCCCGGCGTGTAGAACGGCGACGTCTGATCTTCGACCGACACCACCGCGCGGCAGCCGAAGCATTGCGCGGTCGCGGTGGGCTGCAGGCTCGGATCGAGCGCCGTGCGGTAATCGAACACGAAACATTCGCCGGTGTAATGCGCGCCGCCCACTTCCTCGAAGTACTTCAGAATGCCGCCTTCGAGCTGATAGACGTGCTCGATGCCAACTTCCTTCATGTGAATCGCGGCCTTTTCGCAGCGGATTCCGCCGGTGCAGAACGACACGATGGTCTTGTCCTGCAGATCCGCGCGATTCTGCTCGATCACCTCGGGAAACTCGCTGAATTTCGTGATGCGGTAGTCGAGCGCGTTGTCGAACGTGCCGACATCCACTTCGAACGCGTTGCGCGTGTCGAGCATCACGACCGGACGGCCTTCGTCGTCATGGCCGCGGTCGAGCCAGGCTTTCAGCGTGGGTGCATCGACGGACGGCGCGCGGCCGAGTTCCGGCCTGATCGCGGGCTTCTTCATCGTGATGATTTCGCGCTTGAGCTTCACCAGCATGCGGCGAAACGGCTGCTTCGCGGAAATACTTTCCTTGAACTGAAGATCGGCGAAACGGCCGCCGAAGAGCGCATCCGTGCGGATGTAGTCGATGAATTCGCGGACTTCGGCGATCGGCCCAGCGATGAAAAGGTTGATGCCCTCCGGCGCCAGCAGAATCGTGCCTTTCAGGCCGAGCGCGTTGCAGCGTTCGGTGACGAGCGGCCGCCACGCGAGGCCGTCCTCGATGGTGACGAATTTATAGGCGGAGAGGTTCAGAATGCTCATGATCGGATGACGCGCAAACGGCTGTAACGGGTAAAAAGTGCGCGGATGAATCGCGCGCAAAACACGTATTATCCCGCAAACGGCGTGTGGCCCTCCCGGATTCGATCCGCCGCGTCGCTTCGCCTTGCGCGTGCGCAATTTCGGGCGTGCGCGCGGGCCTTATCCGTTCGGCCAACGCGATCGCCGCGCCCGATTTCGCGTATGTCCCGCATGTACAATACCGCCATGTCAGATCCCCGTTTCGTTCATCTCCGCGTCCACTCCGAATTCTCGATCGCCGACGGCATCGTGCGGCTGGACGACGTCGTCAAGGCTGCCGCAAAAGACGGGCAAGGCGCGCTCGCGCTGACCGATCTCGGCAACGCGTTCGGTCTCGTGCGCTTCTACAAGGAAGCGCGCGACAATGGCGTCAAGCCCATCGCGGGCTGCGATGTCTGGATCACCAATCCCGCCGATCGCGACAAGCCCTCGCGCCTGCTTCTTCTCGTGCGCGACAAAGAGGGCTATCTCAATCTGTGCGAGCTGTTGAGCCGCGCGTGGCTCACGAACCAGTATCGCGGCCGCGCCGAGGTGATGGTCGAATGGCTCGAAGAAGGACTGGCCGCCGGACTGCTCGCGCTCTCGGGCGCGCAGACGGGCGACATCGGCATGGCGCTCGCGGCGGGCAATGCAGCCGCCGCGCAACGCAATGCCGAGCGCTGGGCGGCGCTCTTTCCGAACGCGTTCTATATCGAATTGCAACGCGCGGGTCAGCCGGGCGAGCAGGCTTACGTTCAGGAGGCGGTCAGGCTCGCCGCGAAGCTGAAGCTGCCCGTGGTCGCGACGCATCCGCTGCAGTTCATGACGCCCGACGACTACACCGCTCACGAAGCGCGCGTGTGCATTTCCGAAGGCGATATCCTCGCGAATCCGCGTCGTCAGAAACGCTTCACGAACGATCAGTTTTTCCGCACGCAGGACGAGATGTGCGCGCTCTTCGCGGACATTCCGTCGGCGCTTGCGAACACCGTCGAGATCGCGAAGCGCTGCAATCTGACGCTCGAACTCGGCAAGCCGAAGCTGCCGCTTTTCCCGACGCCCGATGGCATGTCGCTCGACGACTACCTCGTGCAGTTGTCGAAGGAAGGGCTCGAAGTCCGGCTGCAACAGCTTTATCCCGATGCCGCCGAACGTGAAGCGCAGCGCGAAACGTATTACGCGCGCCTCGACTTCGAGTGCGGCACGATCATCAAGATGGGCTTTCCGGGCTACTTCCTGATCGTCGCCGACTTCATCATGTGGGCGAAGAACAATGGCGTGCCGGTCGGTCCGGGCCGCGGTTCGGGCGCGGGTTCGCTGGTCGCGTACGCGCTCGGCATCACCGACCTCGATCCTTTGCGCTACAACCTGCTGTTCGAGCGCTTTCTGAATCCGGAACGTGTGTCGATGCCCGACTTCGACATCGACTTCTGTCAGGAAGGGCGCGACCGCGTCATCCAGTATGTGAAGGGCAAGTACGGCGCGGATGCCGTCTCGCAGATCGCCACCTTCGGCACGATGGCCGCGAAGGCCGCGGTGCGCGACATCGGCCGCGTGCTCGATCTCGGCTACATGTTCACGGACGGCATCGCGAAGCTGATTCCGTTCAAACCCGGCAAGCACGTGACCATCGCGGATGCGATGAAGGAAGAGCCGGCGCTGCAGGAACGCTTCGACAACGAAGACGAAGTGCATCAGTTGCTCGAACTCGCGCAGCGCGTGGAAGGGCTCACGCGTAACGTCGGCATGCACGCGGGGGGCGTGCTGATCGCGCCGGGCAAGCTCACGGATTTCTGCCCGCTCTATACGCAGGGCGAAGACGGCGGCGTCGTCAGCCAGTACGACAAGGACGACGTTGAAGCCGTCGGCCTCGTGAAGTTCGACTTTCTGGGCCTGACCACGCTCACCATTCTCGACTGGGCCGAGCGCTATATCCGCCGGCTCGATCCGTCGAAGAAGGACTGGAATCTCGCGCAGGTGCCGCTCGACGATCCGGCGTCGTTCTCGATCCTCAAGAAAGCGAACACCGTCGCCGTGTTCCAGCTCGAAAGCCGCGGCATGCAAGGCATGCTGAAGGACGCGCAGCCGGACCGCTTCGAGGACATCATCGCGCTCGTGGCGCTGTATCGTCCGGGCCCGATGGACCTGATCCCGAGCTTCTGCGCGCGCAAGCACGGACGCGAGATCGTCGAATATCCGGACCCGCGCGTCGAGCCTGTTCTGAAAGAGACCTACGGCATCATGGTCTATCAGGAGCAGGTGATGCAGATGGCGCAGATCATCGGCGGCTACTCGCTCGGCGGCGCGGACTTGCTGCGTCGCGCGATGGGCAAGAAGAAGCCCGAGGAGATGGCCAAGCATCGCGAGATTTTCGCGGAAGGCGCGGCAAAGAACGGCCTCACGCGCGAGAAGGCCGACGAAACCTTCGACCTGATGGAGAAGTTCGCCGGCTACGGCTTCAACAAGTCGCACGCGGCCGCCTATGCGTTGCTCGCGTATCACACGGCGTGGCTCAAGGCGCATCATCCGGCGGAATTCATGGCGGCCAACATGTCGCTCGCCATGGACGACACCGACAAGGTGAAAATCCTCTTCGAGGACTGCGCGACGAACGGCATGGCGGTGCTGCCGCCGGACATCAACCGCTCGGCGTATCGCTTCGAGCCGGTCGCGGAACCTGACGGCAAGCGCTCGAAAACCATTCGCTATGGCCTGGGCGCGGTAAAGGGCAGCGGGCAGAACGCGATCGAGGAAATCCTGCGCGCGCGCGAGGACGGTCCGTTCGTCGATCTGTTCGATTTCTGCGAGCGCATCGACCGTCGTGTCGTGAATCGTCGCACGGTGGAAGCGTTGATCCGCTCGGGCGCGTTCGACACGGTGCACGCGAATCGCGCGCAACTGCTCGCATCGGTGCCGCTCGCGATGGAAGCCGCCGATCAGGCCGCCGCCAACGCGATGCAAGCCGGTCTCTTCGACATGGGCGACGCGCCGCTCGCAAAACACGAGTACGTCGACGAAGCCGAGTGGTCGGACAAGAAGCGTTTGCAGGAAGAGAAGACCGCGCTCGGCTTCTATCTGTCGGGCCATCTCTTCGATGCGTACAAGGGCGAAGTGCGCCGTTTCGTACGCCAGAAAATCGGCGAGCTGAAAGAAGGGCGCGACAAGCTGGTCGCGGGCGTCATTTCGGCCATGCGCACGCAGATGACGCAGCGGGGCAAGATGCTGATCGTCAATCTCGACGATGGCAGCGGGCAGTGCGAAGTCACCGTCTTCAACGAGCAGTTCGAGGCGAACAAGGCGCTCTTCAAGGAAGACGAGTTGCTCGTCGTGCAGGGTCAGGCGCGCAACGACGCGTTCACGGGGGGCATCCGCTTCACCGTAGATACGGCGATGGACCTTGAGCGCGCGCGCAGCCGCTATGCGCAGTCCGTGAAGGTCGAGATGAACGGCAACGCCGATGCGTTGCGCTTGCGCCGCGTGCTCGAAGCGCATGCGGCGGGCGCAGAAGCGCCGGCGCCCGTTGCCGCGCCGTCCGCTCGCGATAACGGCCGTTCGCGTCAAAGCGCGCCGATTCCGAACGGCCTGAACGTGAGCATCGTCTATCGCAGCGAGCATGCCGAAGGCGAAGTGCGCCTCGGCGACGCGTGGCGCGTCAAGCCAACCGACGAACTCATCACGGCGCTGCGCGGTGAATTCGCGGGCAGCGCGATCGAAATCGTCTACTGATGGGCAACGGCGTGCCTCGGCATGCCGGCGGCGGCGTCAGCGCGTGTCGTTGAGACGGGCGAGCTTCAGGAAGCGGTAATAGACGGTTTGAGCGTTGAACACCGCGATCATGAAGCCTGTCCGGCCGTCTAGAAACCCGCGACGCAGAAAGTAGGTGCGCACGAACGCCCATAGTCCGCGCGTCACGGCAATCCCCAGACTGCCGCGCTTGCCAGCCGAATGACGTTGCAGCGCGCCTGCGCTGGAATACGCATCGAGCTTGCGCAGAACGGTCTCGAAGTCTTCGTACGAGTAGTGAAGCAGCTTGCCTTCGAGTCGCGCAACGGGCGTCGCCGGGTCGAAGACCAGCCGCTCGTGCACGAGGTCATCCGAGAAGCGCGCCGCGCCGCGTCGAAAAAGCCTCGCCAGACGGTCGGGATACCAGCCGCTATGTCTGACCCATTCGCCGCAGAAGCTCGAAAGCCGGTCGACCGTGCAGACATCGGCGCGCGGCGTATCGATGGCCGTTCGAATGGCCGCCGCGAGCTCCGGCGTGACGATTTCGTCCGCGTCGATGGACAGAATCCAGTCGGTGGAAAGCGCGTCGAGCGCGCGATTTTTCTGCGGCCCGAAGCCGGGCCAGTCGCGCTCGATCCGTACGCGCGCGCCATGCGCCTGCGCGATCTCGGCCGTACCGTCGGTGCTGCCGCCGTCGATCACGACGATATCGTCCGCGAATGCGACCGATTGCAGGCACTGCGCGAGCCGCGCAGACGCGTTGTAGGTGATGAGAGCGATGCCGAGTGTGGGTCGGTTCATTTTGCTGGGCGGTATGCCTGACGCGGGCGGCAGCGAGACGAGTTTCGCCGCGGCGACCCGCCGATTGGCCCCGTGATAGCCGGTTTCAGGAGAACGGGGACTGTATAATGTCACACATCAGTCTTGTCGCAAGAGCCCGGACGGGAAATGCGCGAGACGGTCATAGCGCTTGCTATCGCATATATCTCGTGGCGCCACGTTCCGGATTCACTTTCCGAGAGCAACTCTCACAACGGTCGCAACGGGCTTTCCCGCAATTTTCTGAATGAAGCGAATCTTAGTAGTCAAGGTCACTTCGATGGGCGACGTGATCCAGGCACAGGCTGTCGTCGCGGACCTGCATCGCGCGTTTCCGGGCGTGCAGATCGATTGGGCCGTCGATGAGGCATTCGCGGACATATTGCGCTGGAATCCCGGGATTTCGCGTGTGCTGTATGCGCCGTTGCGGCGCTTCAAGAAAACCCGCAGCGCGAAAGATTTTGCGGCGATCTGGGCGTCGATCAAGGAACTGCGCCGCGAACGCTACGATGCGGTCTTCGATCTTCACGGCGTCTACAAGAGCGCCATCATCTCGTTTCTCGCGCGCGCGAAACGCCGCTTCGGTTACGACAACGTCAATCTCGGCGAACGCGGCGCCGCATTCGCCTATTCCGACCGCTTTGCGCCGCGCCACGACAGGAACGCGTGGGACGGCATGCGCCGCGCGCTGAGCGAAGCGCTCGATTATCCGATCGAACCCGTTCCGTCGATCGTTCTCACCGTGCCTCAACCCGCCGTGCCGCCCGAGACGGTCAGGCACGCGCCGTACGCGCTGCTGTTTCATGCGACGTCGAAGGAAGAGAAGAAGTGGCCCGTCGCGAACTGGATCGCGGTGGGACAGTCGCTCGTCGAACGTGGCGTGACGCCTTTGCTGCCGTGGGGCACCGATGCCGAGCGCGACAACGCCGAAGCCATCGCGCGAGGCGTGCCCGGCGCGCATGTGCTGCCGAAGATGTCGGTCGTCGAGCTCGCGCAGTGTATCCAGTTGAGCGCGCTCGTCGTTGGAACCGATACCGGCCTCGTGCATCTCGCGAGCGCGCTGCGCCGGCCGACCGTGATGATTTTCAGCGCGACGTCGCGTCCGCATTTCGGCATCGACATTCCGGACTTGTGCATTTCGATCGGCGACGATGGCAGGCCGCCCTCCGTCGCCGAAGCACTCGGCGCCATCGAGCATGTACGGAAACCGGCTTGAAAATTCTTCTGACTAACTTCCACCGCGACCGGGGCGGCGGTCACGATACCTATATCCTCGCGATCGCGCAGGCGTTGTCGCTGCAGCATCGGATCTTTGTTGCGGCGCCGGCCACGAGCCGTCTCTTCATGCAGGCGGGCGCATTGCCCTGCGTCACGACCATCGTGATCGACTTTTCCGCGAAGTTCAAGGATCTCGCGAAGCTGCCCGGAGAATATCGCGCGCTGCCGGGTCTGCTCGAACGCGAGCGCTTCGACGTCATTCACGTGAATGGATCGCCGGATCATTGGCTGGTGAAACTCGTCATGCTCGCGTGGAAGGGGGCGCGTCCGCGAATCGTCCTGACAAATCACGATTCGATTCGAATCAAGACTGCGAGGGCGACGCGCGCCACCTACGACGTCATCGCCGTCTCGGACTCGACCGCGCAACTGATGCGCGAGTCGGTGTACGGGCGTTGTCCCGTCACGGTCATCAAGAACGGCATCGATACGGTCGGCCGCTATGCGCCGCGCGATCCGCAGGCGGCGGCGCAACAGCGCGGCGCATTTCTCGGGCCGCGCGCAGGCGACCGGCTCGTGATCGGCACCGTGACCGGCTTCGACTGGTACAAAGGCACCATGGGCATGATCGAGGCAGTGGCGGCGCTGCCCGAATCGCTGCGCGATGAGGTGGTGGTGGTCGTGGCGGGCGTCGAGCCGAACGCCGAGCAGCGTCAGCAGATCGAGGCGCTCGGCATGAGCGGGCGCGTGCATGTCGCGGGATTCGTCGAGGATGTGCCGAGTGTGATCGCGTCGTTCGACATCGGTTTCGTGCTGTCCTATGCGATCGAAACCGTATCCTTCGCGTGCCGGGAAATGATGGCGATGGGCAAGCCCGTGATCGTGTCGCGCTACGCCGGCTTGCCGGAAAATATCGACGACGGCGTGGATGGCTGGATCGTGGAACCGCGCGACACCGCGGGCCTTTCTTCGCTGCTGCAGACGATCATCGCCGGGCGCGATCGATTGCCGGCCATCGGAGCACGAGCGCGCGAGCGAGCCGTCCACGAGTTTTCGGACGAGCGCTTCATCGCGGACACTGAAGAAGTCTATCGGCAGGGCGGCGCGGCGCGCGGCGCCTGACGGCGTACGCGTACACTGCATCCCAATATTGCTTTTCTGCGCGGAGTCAGGTATTTCGCGAACGGCCTGAGCGGCAGCGACTGAACAACGGCGCGCATCGAGGCGCAACGAAAACGCTCGGACGAGCGCGCACGGCATCTTTACGACACTATGGAAATCACACGGATCTGGAATACGAGCTTGTCGGGTCCTGACTCTTACCAGTTGATCGCGGCGAAATGGTTCGCGGTCGTCACGCTCTGGCTCGTGCCAATCTCGACGGCGGGCGTCAATCTGGGCTCGGCGGCGTGCGCCGTGTTCGCGCTGACGTCGCCGGAAGTATGGCGGCGGGCGGGCGGGCTGTGGAAGCGCTCGCGTGCGGCGGTTATCGCGCTTGCGCTCTTCGTCGCGCTGGCGTTGAGCGTCGCGTACACGGCCGCCCCGACGAGCGAGGCAATCGACTTCCTGATGAAGTATCGGAAGCTGCTGTTCATTCCGCTGCTGATTCTGGTCTTCGCCGACAGCGAGCGCACGAAATGGTCGGCCCTGGCGACGTGGGGTCTGTTCGCCGCGCTCGTCCTCTCGATGGTGCTGACTTACACCAATTTTCTTGGCTGGACCGCGGTCGGGCCGCGACACGGCACGGACCCCGTCTCGAAACCGTGGGTGTTCAAGGACCACATTTCCGGCGGCCTGATGATGGCGTTTCTCGTGTGTCAGTCATGGTCGCTGGCCGGCACGACGCGCAACCGGACTGCGAGGATCCTGCTAGCGCTGGTCTCGCTGCTTGCGATGGGCAATGTCCTCTTCGTCCTGCAAGGCCGCACGGGCCAGGTCGTCGCGATCTTCTACATGGCGATCTTCCTCGTCATGCAGGCCGTTCAGTTCCGCAAACACGACAAGGTCTCGCGCTGGATCGCCGGCCTGGGTGCGATCATGATCGCGCTGTGCATCGCGGCGTTCGTGCTGTACGCGAAAGACTCGCGCCTCGCCGGCACCGCGCAGGAAATCACCCAGTTCGAGACGCAGAACAAAGTCACGTCGATGGGCCTGCGATACGAGTACTATCGGCGCAGCATCGAGTTGATCGCGCACAGACCCTTTTACGGATACGGCGCCGGCAGCGTGCGCACGGAGTTCGAGCGTCTCCAGAGCGCGAACGCAGGCGCGAATTTCGTCATGATCGGCAATCCTCACAACGAGTTCCTGCTGATGGGCGTTCAACTGGGCGTCGTCGGCGTGGCGCTGCTCGTCGCGCTGTTCATCACGCTCGCGCTAGAATGCAGCCAGCTTGCCGAGCCCGAGCGAGGCGTCGCAATCGGCTATCTGTTCGCGTTCGCGCTGGGATGTTGCGCGAATTCGCTGCTGCTCAATTTCACGGAAGGAAACTTGCTGGTCTTTCTCGTTGGAATACTGATTGCCGCGGCGCCCCGCCGCGAGAGCCAGCCCCGCGCGTCGAGCGCGGGCGCGGCTTCAAACTGACTATCTGTAGCCGCCGGGCGCCCGCGCGATGAGCGAGCGAGACTGCTCGACGCGCAGGGCAGCCGACGAGTGCGGCGAGTAGGAGATCACCTCTTGAATAAACAGGCAACCTTGCGCAAGACGATCGGCGGCACCGACGTCTCGTCGCCAATGGCCGTTTTGAAGCGGCTCTGGCCGTACATTCGTCCGCTGCTCGGCATGGCGTTGCTCGGCATCGCGACGATGGGCATCGTTGCCGCGAGCGAGGCCGGCATTCCGATGCTGCTCAAACCGCTGCTCGATCACGGCTTCGGCTCGAAAGGCAGCGATCACGCGCGCTGGCTCGTGCCGCTCGCCGTCGTGGGGCTCGCGCTCGTGCGCGGTGCGGCGCAGTACGCGTCCGGCTATTTCCTCTCCTACGTGACGAACAAGATCCTGCTGCAGCTGCGGCTCGAAATGTTCCACCGCATGATCCACACGAGCGCGGGCTTCTTTCAGCGCGAGACCGCGAGCACGGTCATCAACGCGATCGTCTTCGAGGTGAATCAGATACTGAACGTGCTGTCGAGCGTGGTTGTGACGCTCGTGCGCGATTCGCTCACGGTCGTGTTCCTGCTCGGCTATCTGTTCATTCTCAACTGGCGCCTCACGCTGATCGTCGCGGTGATCCTGCCCGCGATCGGCTGGCTCGTCAGCAAGATCAACCGCCGTCTGCGGCGTCTGAACCGCGAGCATCAGGCGCTGACGAACGAACTGTCGTACGTCGTCGAGGAGACGGTCGGCGGCTACAAGGTCGTGAAGGTGCATAACGGCGAGCGCTACGAGATCGACCGCTTTTCGGAGATGAGCCATCGCCTGCGCGGCTACTCGATGCGCATGCAGGTGTCCGGCGGGCTCGCGCAGCCGCTCACGCAGTTTCTCGCGTCGATCGCGCTGGCTATCGTGCTGACGATCGCGGTCGTGCAGTCGGCGCACGATCAGACGACCGTCGGCGGCTTCGTCGCGTTCGTCACGTCGATGCTGCTCGTGATTTCGCCGCTCAAGCATCTCATCGACATCAATCAGCCGATGCAGCGCGGCGTGACCGCGGCGGAACTGATCTTCGGCCTGATCGACGAACCGGCCGAGCCCGAGGGCGGCGGTCGCCGTCTTCCGCGCGCACGCGGCGAAGTCGAATTCCGCGACGTGACGTTCAGCTACGGCTCGATCGACCGGCCGACGCTCGATCGCGTGTCGTTCAAGGTTGCACCGGGCGAGATGGTCGCGCTTGCGGGCCCGTCGGGCAGCGGCAAGACGACGCTCGTGAATCTGCTGCCGCGCTTCTTCGATCCGCGTGCCGGTCAGGTGCTCGTCGATGGCGTGCCGGTCAACGAATACAGCCTGCACGATCTGCGCGGCCAGCTCGCGATGGTCAGCCAGGACGTCGTGCTGTTCAACGATACGATCGCGGCGAACGTGGCGTACGGTCAGACGCCGGATCGCGAGCGGGTGATGTCGGCGCTCGTTGCGGCAAATCTGTCGGATGTGGTGGCGTCGCTACCGGACGGCATCGATACGCTTATCGGCGGCAATGGCATGCGGCTGTCGGGTGGGCAGCGTCAGCGTCTCGCGATCGCGCGCGCGATTTATAAAGACGCACCGATCCTGATTCTCGACGAAGCGACCTCGGCGCTGGATTCGGAATCGGAGCGACATGTGCAGTCGGCGCTCGAAACGCTGATGAAGGGACGCACGACGCTTGTCATCGCGCATCGGTTGTCGACGATCGAGCGCGCGGACCGCATCCTCGTGATGGAGGCGGGCAAGATCGCGGAGCAGGGCAGTCATGCCGAGTTGCTGCGCAAGGATGGGTTGTATGCCCACTTGCATCGGATTCAGTATCAGCAACAGGCGGCGTGACGCGGGGGCAGGACGAGGAATTTCTTTGCGTGAAGATATAGGAAATTCCTTGTTCACGCACATTGCGCCAAACGGGATCATGTCCTCTCTGAACCGAGGCGGACGATTCCGATGGCCTACCACAGATATCCCCGATTTATCGAGCAAATCGATCACGCAGCGTTCGACGCACTTGCCGATCCCGGACAAGCGACGCCGCATTCAGGAATCTACCGATGCGAAGCGTGTGGCAAGAGTATCGTGTCCACGCCTGGTCATCCATTGCCGCCGCAAAACCATCATCAGCATTCGACCAGGGAAGCCATTCGTTGGCGACTGATCGTGGCAACGCATTAACGAAAGACGCGGTTCGGAGAAGAGATGCCGGTGCGATGCGAACGTCGCCGAGCGTCATAATTTAAACACGACGTCGTACGTGTTCAAACCGTCCGCACATACGAACGACCCATACATTTCGTTATGCTATCAATCTCGGCCCTCGGCACAGCACGAGGAATCATGCCTGTGAAGCTCGGCGTGCAGGACCACCACGATGGGGGCGGTGGATGCAGAGCGTAGAGTTGGAAGAGTGTATAGAACGACGCTGCACCTGTTTTCCTTCTACCTTGGTAGATCAAGATGAACGATGAGGCTTTGCAGACGTGGAATTACTTCCACGACTGGTATTTGGATAGCTTGAGCATCGGCCCGAATATCGAACCTCGGACGTTCGCGCTCGGACTGCACCTCGGAAGCCGGCGCGCAGTGGTGACCTTCAATGGCGCGACGTGCGTAGCGGTTGACCGTCTCGGTTTGCTGAATATCCTTTATGGGATTCATGTCATCTCGCCGGAGGACGCGAAGTATGAGCGCGCCTGTAGGGTGCTTGCCACCGGCGAACGTCTTACTAACAGGAAGGCAAACACGCTCACCTTCGTGTACTCGACACTGGGCGCGGAATTCGCCATTGAATGCGATTCGGTTGACGCGCGCGTGTTCGAAGAGGACATCGCCGATCCGGGTTCGACGTCGCGCCGATGAATCAAAAACGAATCGACCCGGCTCAATCCTCACATCAACACAATGTCATACTGCTCCTGACTAAGATTACTCTCCACCTGCAACGAAACCGGCTTCCCGATGAAGTCCATCAGCATGGCCAGATGCTGCGACTCTTCTTCGAGAAATAAATCGATCACCTGCTGCGAAGCCACGACCCGAAACTCGCGCGGATTGAACTGCCGCGACTCGCGCATGATTTCACGCAGCACGTCATAGCACACGGTCCGCGGCGTCTTCACCTGACCCTTGCCCTCGCATATCGGGCACGGTTCGCACAACACATGAGCGAGTGACTCGCGCGTGCGCTTTCGCGTCATCTCCACGAGCCCCAACTGCGAGAACCCGTTCACCGTCACTCGCGTCCGGTCCCGCGACAAAGCCTTCTTCAGTTCCCACAGAACCTGATCGCGGTGTTCGACATTCTCCATGTCGATGAAATCGATGATGATGATCCCGCCGAGATTCCTGAGCCGCAGTTGCCGCGCGATCGTATGCGCCGCTTCGAGGTTCGTCTTGAAGATCGTGTCGTCGAAATTGCGCGCGCCGACATAGCCGCCCGTATTGACGTCGATGGTCGTCATCGCCTCGGTCTGGTCGATCATCAAATAACCGCCGGACTTGAGATCGACGCGCCGCGACAGCGCCCGCTGAATCTCCGCCTCGATGTTGTACAGATCGAATAGCGGACGCTCGCCGGTGTAGTGGTGAAGACGCGGCGCAACCGCGGGCGTGAACTCCGCCGCGAAGTCGGCGAGCATCTGATACGTTTCGCGCGAATCGACCTGCATGCGCGTGGTCTCGTCGTTGACGAAATCGCGCAATACGCGTTGCGCGAGGTTCAGATCCTGATAGAGCAGCGTAGTGGGCGGCACGCGCTGCGCCTGAGCCACGATCGTCGCCCAGGTCTTGCGCAGGTACGCGACATCGGCCGCGAGCTCTTCGCTCGTCGCGTCTTCGGCGATGGTCCGCACGATATAGCCGCCTTTCTCGTCGGCGGGCAGCACGGCCGTCAGGCGCGCACGCACGGCCTCGCGCTCCGCCTCGCTTTCGATCTTCTGCGAGATGCCGATATGCGGCTCCTGCGGCAGATACACGAGCGTGCGGCCCGCGATGCTCACCTGCGTCGACAGCCGCGCGCCCTTCGTGCCGATCGGGTCCTTCACGACCTGCACCATCAGCGACTGCCCTTCGAAGACGATCTTCTCGATCGGCACATGCGGCGCCGACGAATGCGGCTCGCCCGCGATACGTGGATGCCAGATATCGGCGACATGGAGGAACGCGGCGCGTTCGAGGCCGATATCGATGAACGCGGACTGCATGCCCGGCAGCACACGCACGACACGGCCAAGATAGACATTGCCGACGCGTCCGCGCGAAAGCGTGCGCTCGACGTGAAGTTCCTGAACGGCGCCTTGCTGAACCAGTGCGACGCGGGTTTCCTGCGGTGTGACGTTGATCAGGATTTCTTCGTTCATGGCCTGTTTAGAATGCGACGCGCGCCACGCGCAAGAGTGCTGCTGTTTCGAAAAGGGGCAAACCCATGATACCCGAATAGGACCCGTCGATTCGCTCGATGAACTCCGCCGCGCGTCCCTGTATGCCGTACGCGCCCGCCTTGCCGAGCGGCTCGCCCGACGCCGCATAGCGTTGCAGCGCAGCACGATCGGCGCGCGCGAAGCGCACCGTCGAGCGCGAGAGCGCGGGTTCGAGCAGTGCGCCTTCCGCATCGACGACGGCAAGCGCAGTCAGCACTTCGTGCTCGCGGCCCGCGAGGCGTTCGAGCATCGCGACGGCGTCTTCCTCATGCTGCGGCTTGCCGAGGATCAGGCCGTCGATGGTCACGGTGGTATCGGCGACGAGAACCGGCGCGCTCGCATGGCCGCCCGCAACGAGCCGCGCGCGCGCCGCGTGCGCCTTCAACGCGCAGACGCGCACGACATACGCATCGGCGGATTCGCCCGGCAGCTCGGCTTCGAGCGCTTCGGCGTCTTCATCGGGACGGGGAAGAAGGAGTTCGTAGCGCACGCCGAGCTGACGCAGCAGCTCCTGACGGCGCGGGCTTTGAGACGCGAGATAAACGAAGGGATGAGTCGGCATCTTGAAGTCGGGTTCGAATTGCGCGCACGGCATTCGATCCGACATCGAAAAAGCCTCACGCGCGATGATAGGGATGATTCTGCGTGATGCTCCACGCGCGGTAAAGCTGTTCGGCAAGCAGCACGCGCACCATGCCGTGCGGCAGCGTGAGACTCGATATGCGCAGCATCAGCTCGGCGCGCGCTTTCACGGCCGGATCCAGCCCGTCCGCGCCGCCGATCACGAACGCTACATCGCGCCCATCCTGCTGCCAGCCGGGCAGGGCGTTCGCGAGTTGCATCGTGGTCCAGTCGCGGCCGCGTTCGTCGAGTGCGACGACGCGCGCGTTCTTCGGCAAGGCGGCTTCGATGCGCTGCTTCTCGGCCGCCATCACGCTTTCTGCATTGCGTCCCGACGAGCGCTGCTCGGGCTTGATTTCCTTCAACTCGATGCGCAGTTCGGGCGGCATGCGCTTCGCGTACTCGTCGAAGCCATTCGTGATCCAGTCGGGCATCTTGTGTCCGACGGCGAGGATGACCAGCTTCATCGAACGAAGCGGCTTCAGTGCTTGCGCGTGGTCTTGCGCGCGGGACGTTTGACCGCGGATGCGTCGTCTTCCTCGTCCTCGTCTTCGTCGGCGGTGACGTTCGCGCCGCCGAACATGCTCGGCTTTTGCAGCTTCACGCGCACGGGTTTGTCGCCCCAGACTTCCTCGAGGTTGTAGTACTGGCGCAGCGCGGGTTGCAGGATATGGACGACCGCGTCGCCGCAATCGACCAGCACCCATTCGCCGATCTCTTCGCCTTCCGTGCTGATGATATCGCCGCCGGCTTCCTTGACCTTCTCGCGCACGCTATTCGCGATTGCCTTGGTCTGCCGGTTCGACGTGCCGCTCGCCACGACCACGCGGTCGAACAGCGACGTCAGATGGGTGGTGTTGAACACCTTGATGTCTTGCGCCTTGACGTCTTCGAGACCGTCGATGATCGCGCGTTGAAGCTTCTGAAGTTCCATGGTTACCGTGTCTGGTACAGGTGATGTTGAACAATATAGTCCCATACAGCCGATGGGACGTGATCGCGGGCCTGCGCGCGGGCATCGTGTTCGTCTGTCATCGTGCGCGCTTCGTCGCGGATCGCCGTGGCGGATACGTCGATGAGAAGCGTCTCGTCGATGAGCACGTGCCCGTGCGGGCTCGCCTGCAATGTTTCGGGTGACGCGGCGCGCTTTTGCACTTGCGCCGCGACCACCGCCGGCAGCGTCGCGACATCGAAGCCGGGGCGCGTCTCCACGCAGACATGCGCGTAGTCGAAGAGCCGCATCCATTGATGCCACGAGTCGAGCTTGACGAGCTGATCCGCGCCCATCAGCAACGAAAGCGATGCGTCCGCGCCTTCGCGCTCGCGCCAGCGGGCGAGCGTGTCGACGGTATAGGTGTCGCCCTGGCGATCGATTTCATCCGTGGCGACGATGACCTGCACGCCGTCGAGTTCGAGCGATGCCGCCGCCGCGCGCGTCATCGCCAGCCGATGCTCCGGCGCCGATACGCCCGCCTTCTGCCACGGCTGACCCGCGGGCAGCAGCACGAGATCGGTCAGTCGCAGCAACTCGACGAAACGCCGCGCGAGCGCGAGATGCCCGTTGTGGATCGGATCGAAGGTGCCGCCGAACAGGCCGACGCGCTTGGCGCACGACGCGCGAGCCAATGCAGCCTGGGTCACAGCCATTCCCGCCGCACCAGAAAATCTTCGTAAAGCCGGGCTTCCGGCGTGCCGGGCTCGGGTTGCCAGTCGTAGCGCCAGTTCGCGACGGGCGGCATCGACATCAGAATCGATTCCGTGCGTCCGCCGCTTTGCAGACCGAAGTGCGTGCCGCGATCGAACACGAGGTTGAATTCGACGTAGCGCCCGCGCCGATACGCCTGAAACTCGCGCTCGTGCGCCGAATACGGCGTATCGCGGCGGCGTTCGATGACCGGCAGATACGCTTTCAGAAACGCATCGCCGACGCTTCGCATCATCGCGAACGAGCGCTCGAAGCCGGGCTCCGAGAAGTCGTCGAAGAAAATGCCGCCGATGCCGCGCTGCTCGTTGCGGTGCTTCAGATAGAAATACTCGTCGCACCACGTCTTGAAGCGCGGATACAGGTCCGCGCCGAACGGATCGAGCGCGTCGCGGCAGACCCGATGGAAATGCCGCGCGTCGTCTTCGTAGCCGTAGACCGGCGTGAGATCCATGCCGCCGCCGAACCAGAAGATCGGCGCTTCGCCCGGTTTCGTCGCGGTGAGCATGCGCACGTTCATGTGCACGGTCGGGCAGTGCGGATTGCGCGGATGCATCACGAGCGACACGCCGAGCGCTTCGAAGCCACGTCCCGCGAGCTGCGGACGCGCCGCGCTCGCGGAAGGCGGAAGCGCGTCGCCCTGCACGTCCGAAAAGCCGATGCCGCCGCGCTCGAAAAACCCGCCGCCTTCCAGAATGCGTGTGACGCCGCCGCCGCGCAGATGCGCGCCGGGCTCGCGGGTCCAGGCATCAGTGGCGAAGGCGGTGCCGTCGAAGGCGCCGAGGGCATCGGCGATGCGCGTCTGCAGGCCCGTCAGATAATCGCGGACGGCTGCGATATCGTGGGCTGCGTCGTGTTCGTTGTGTTGTTCCGCGCTGCGGTTCGGTTCACTCATCGATTGCTGCGTGCGCCCTGTAGGCGGCCATGAATGGGCGGGGTTAACCCTTCGTCTCGAAACTCTGAAAAGCACGCTGCCGGACACGAGGTCCGGCAGTGCGTCGGCTCATGCGGCACCAGCCGCGCGGTGCCGCTTCAGTGCTTGTCGGCAGGCTTGTCCGCCGACTGCTTGCGGTTCACCGCCCGATAGCCGATGTCCCGGCGGTACTGCATGCCGTCGAAGGAAATCTGGTTGACTGTATCGTAGACCACGGATTGCGCGCCGCGCACGGAATCCGCCAGACCGACGACGCACAGCACGCGTCCGCCCGAGGTCGTGAGTTTCCCGTCGGTAAGCGTGGTGCCCGCGTGGAAAGTGACGGAATTCTCGGTTTCCGCCGGAATGCCGTTGATGCGGTCGCCCTTGCGCGGCGTCTCCGGATAGTTGTGCGCCGCGAGCACGACACCGAGCGCCGTGCGGCGGTCCCAGTCGAGATCGACGGTATCGAGCTTGCCGTCGATCGCCATTTCCACGACCTTCGAGAAGTCGCCCTTCAGGCGCGCCATGATCGGCTGCGTCTCCGGATCGCCCATGCGGCAGTTGAATTCGAGCGTTTTCGGATTGCCGTTCGCGTCGACCATCAGGCCAGCGTACAGGAAGCCGGTGAAGCGGATGCCTTCGCTTTCCATGCCGCGCACCGTCGGCTGGATGATTTCGCGCATCACGCGCGCGTGCAGTTGCGGCGTGACGATCGGCGCGGGCGAGTAGGCGCCCATGCCGCCCGTGTTCGGACCCTTGTCGCCGTCGAGCAGGCGCTTGTGGTCCTGGCTGGACGCGAGCGCGAGCACGTGCTTGCCGTCCACCATCACGATGAAGCTCGCTTCCTCGCCCGCGAGAAATTCCTCGATCACGACGCGCGCGCCCGCGTCGCCGAGCTTGTTGTCGGCGAGCATGGAATCGACGGCGGCGTGCGCTTCTTCCAGCGTCATCGCCACGACGACGCCCTTGCCGGCCGCGAGCCCGTCCGCCTTGACGACGATCGGCGCGCCTTTCGCGTCGATATACGCGTGCGCGGCGGCGGTGTCGGAGAAGGTTTCGTACTCGGCCGTCGGGATGTTGTGGCGCTTCATGAACGCCTTCGCGAAGTCCTTCGAGCTTTCGAGCTGCGCGGCTTCCCGGCTCGGCCCGAAGATTTTCAGGCCGCGCGAGCGGAACAGATTGACGATGCCCGCGGCGAGCGGCTGCTCCGGCCCGACGAGCGTGAACGCGACATGCTCCTTCTCGACGAAATCGGCGAGTTCCGCCGGGTCCGTGATGTCGACGTTGCGCAGACGCTCGTCCTGCGCGGTGCCGCCGTTGCCCGGCGCCACATAGACGATCTGCACGCGCGGCGATTGCGCGAGCTTCCAGGCCAGCGCGTGTTCGCGGCCGCCGGAACCGACGACGAGTAACTTCATTTGAATCCCCGAAATCCTGACAAAAAGCGGCTTGAGAAAAAGCGGCGGGCGCACGGCCCCTGACTTGCGCGCATGACGACGGTCGATGCGTCGCGAAGGCGGCTCGCGCTGACATCGGCTGCGTCACGCGCCTTCCAGGGGCGATGCCGCGCCGCAAAGATCGCGCGGCGCTGCTCCGGCATGCGAGCCGAAGCGAAAGATGTTCCATGCGGGGGCGGGGCGGCTTTCGTTGCGCCGCGCCCCGCGCGATACGAAGCTCAGTCTTCGTTGATCGCGGCGTTTGTATAGACTTCCTGCACGTCGTCGAGATTTTCGAGCGCGTCGAGCAGTTTTTGCATCTTCGCTGCGTCGTCGCCGCTGAACTCGACTTCCGTCTGCGGTTTCATCGTCACTTCGGCGAGTTCCGCCTTGAAGCCCGCGGCTTCGAGCGCGTCCTTCACCTTCTGGAAATCGTTCGGCGGGCAGATCACTTCGATGCTACCGTCGTCGTTCGTCACCACGTCGTCCGCGCCGGCTTCGAGCGCGGCATCCATCAGCTTGTCTTCCGGCGTGCCGGGCGCGAACAGGAACTGGCCGACGTGATCGAACATGAACGACACCGAGCCGTCCGTGCCCATGTTGCCGCCGAACTTCGAGAACGCGTGGCGCACTTCCGCGACGGTGCGGGTGCGGTTGTCCGTCATCGTGTCGACGATGATCGCCGCGCCGCCGATGCCATAGCCTTCGTAACGGATTTCTTCGTAGTTCGCGCCATCGACGCCGCCGACGCCGCGCTGGATCGCGCGGTTGATGTTGTCCTTCGGCATGTTGGCGTCGTAAGCCTTGTCGACGGCCAGACGCAGGCGCGGGTTCGAATCGGCCTCGCCGCCGCCCATGCGTGCCGCGACCTGGATTTCCTTGATGAGGCGCGTCCAGACCTTGCCCTTCTTCGCGTCGGCCGCGGCTTTCTTATGCTTGATGTTGGCCCATTTGGAATGACCCGCCATTACCTTTCTCCATCGCGCTCGGGCGTCGAGCCGTGCGCCTAGTGTGCTGTCGTGCTTGCTTTGATGCCGAATGTGTCTGTCCGCGCCGCGGCTCTCCGGCGGCTGCGGGTTCGCTCGCGGATCGTCGGATCCGGCGTTACCCGAATAGGAGCAGACCGAAATTTTAGCATGGCGGCGCGCGCTCCCTGAACCGCTGCGCGCCGACTGAAACGGGAAAAATGATGCAAACCGCGTGAAATTCCCACGAATCGCGGCGAAATCGTGCAAAGGCGGCGGTAAACGCAAACCGCCGCGCGGATGGCGCGGCGGTCGAAGGCGAAAACGCGGAACGAAACGGACGCTCAGTTCTTCGTGCCGAACAGGCGGTCGCCCGCGTCGCCGAGGCCCGGAACGATATACGCATGCTCGTTCAGATGCGAATCGAGCGACGCCACGTAGAGCTTCACATCCGGATGCGCGTCCTGGAACACCTTGACGCCTTCGGGCGCCGCGACCAGCGCGACGAACACGATGTTCTCGCTCAGCACGTTGCGGCGCTTCATCACGTCGACGGCGTGCACCGCCGAGTAGCCCGTCGCGACCATCGGATCGCACAGGATGAAGACGCGCTCTTCCAGATCGGGCGGCAGGCGCACGAGATACTCGACCGGGCGATGATCCTCCGCCCGATACACGCCGATATGCCCGACGCGCGCCGACGGCACCAGATCGAGCAGGCCGTCCGACATGCCGATGCCCGCGCGCAGCACCGGCACGATCGCAAGCTTCTTGCCGGCGATCACGGGCGCGTCGATATCGACGAGCGGCGTTTCCACGCGTTTGGTCGTGAGCGGCAGGTTGCGCGTGATTTCGTATCCCATCAGCAGCGTGATTTCCCGCAGCAGCTCGCGGAACGTGCGCGTCGATGTGTCCTTGTCGCGCATGTGGGTGAGCTTGTGCTGGATCAGCGGGTGATCGAGGATGAAGAGATTGGGAAAGCGGCTGTCTTGTTTCATGGGTCTCGCGCGCGCGGCGCGTCCTGCTCGTGTGATGTTCTGCCTGCGACGCTCGGGGAGCGACAGTGGCGACAGTTTACCCAAAAGCCCGCCCGCGCCTAAGAAGAATCGCGCGCCTCGTCCCATACGGCCGCCGACGTTGCCGCCCCGATTCTTCTAGAATTGCGCGATAGACATGAGACCCGCGTGCGCCACGGCGCGCATGTTCGACCAACGCATAAACAAAACTGGAGGATCGACGATGGATATGGGAATCGCGGGCCGCACCGCGCTGGTGTGCGCGGCGAGCAAGGGCCTCGGACGAGGCTGCGCCGAAGCGCTCGCCGCCGAGGGCGTGAATCTGGTCATCACCGCGCGCACGGCGGAGACGCTCGAAGCGACGGCCGCGCACATCCGCGCGCAATACGGCGTGACCGTCACGACGGTCGCGGGCGACATCACGACGCCCGAAGGCCACGCCGCCGCGCTCGCCGCGTGCCCGTCGCCCGACATTCTGGTCAACAACGCGGGCGGGCCGCCGCCGGGCGACTTCCGCACTTTCACGCACGACATGTGGATCAAGGCGCTCGAAGGCAACATGCTGACGCCGATCGAGCTGATCAAGGCGACCATCGACGGCATGATCGGGCGCGGCTTCGGGCGTATCGTGAATATCACGAGTTCGTCGGTGAAAGCGCCGATCGATGTGCTCGGCCTGTCCAACGGCGCGCGTTCCGGGCTCACGGGCTTCGTCGCGGGCGTCGCGCGCAAGGTGGCGTCCACCGGCGTCACGATCAACAATCTGCTGCCGGGCACCTTCGACACCGACCGCATCGCCGTGACGATGGAAGCGCAGGCGAAGGCGCAGAACATCTCGATCGAGGACATGCGCGCGCGCCGTGCGCAGAGTCTGCCTGCCGGACGGTTCGGCACGTCGGAGGAATTCGGCCGTGCGTGCGCGTTTCTATGCAGCGTTCACGCGGGCTACATCACCGGTCAGAACCTGCTGATCGACGGCGGCGCTTACCCCGGCACGTACTGACCAAGGACCACGCACATGACCACACGCGTCGCGCTGATCGCGCACGACATGAAGAAGGACGACATCGTCACGCTCGCGGGCGAGTTCGTCGACACGCTCGCGCAATGCGATCTCGTTGCGACGGGCACGACCGGCGGACGCATCGCGGCGGCGCACGGGCTGGAGATCGAGCGCAAGCTCTCCGGTCCGCACGGCGGCGACTTGCAGATCGGGGCGGAACTGGCGGAAGGCCGCGTGAATATCGTGATCTTCCTGCGCGACCCGATGACCCCGCAGCCGCACGAGCCGGACATCAACGCGCTCGTGCGCGCTTGCGACGTGCACAACGTGCCGTGCGCGACCAACATCGCGACGGCGCGCATGATTCTCGACGACCTGCGCCTGCGTTTTGCGCGGGCCTGACGAACCGATGGAGACGAACGAGCGATGACCAAGGCAATCCGATTCGACAAGGCAGGCGGCCCGGAAGTCATGAAATGGGTCGACGTGGACGTGGGCGCGCCGGGCAAGGGCGAGATTCGCGTGAAGCACCATGCGGTGGGGCTGAATTTCATCGACGTGTACTTCCGCACCGGCCTCTATCCGATGCCGCTGCCCGGCGGCCTCGGCATGGAAGGCGCCGGCGAGGTGACGGCGGTGGGCGAGGGCGTCACGCAGTTCAAGCCAGGCGATCGCGTCGCGTATGCGTCGCGTCCGCCGGGCGCGTATGCCGAAGAGCGTGTGATGTCGGCGGAATACGTAGTCAAGTTGCCCGATGCGATCGGCTACGATGACGCCGCGTCGATCATGCTGCAAGGCCTGACCGCGCAGTATCTGCTGCGGCGGACATATCGCGTGAAAGCGGGCGATACCGTGCTGATCCACGCGGCGGCGGGCGGCGTCGGCATGCTTGCGTGCCAGTGGGCGAAGGCGCTCGGCGCGACGGTGATCGGCACGGTCGGTTCGGACGAGAAAGCCGAACTGGCGAAGGCGCACGGCTGCGATTACCCGATCGTCTACACGCGCGAGAACTTCACGCAGCGCGTGCGCGAAATCACCAACGGCGCGGGCGTGCCGGTGGTCTACGATTCGATCGGCAAGGACACTTACATCGCGTCGCTCGATTGCCTCGCGCCGCTCGGCCTCTTTGTCAGCTTCGGCAATTCGTCGGGGCCGCTGCCGCCGCTCGATTCGTCGGAGCTTGCGGGACGTGGCTCGCTGTATTTCACGCGGCCGACGCTCTTCAGCTACATCGCCAAACGCAGCGATCTCGATGCGATGGCGGCGGAACTGTTCGAAGTCGTTTCGTCGGGCAAGGTGAAGACGAACGTGCGCCAGCGCTATCCCTTGTCCGATGCGGCGCGCGCCCACGAAGACCTCGAAGCGCGCAAGACGACCGGCTCGACGATTCTCCTGCCCTGAAGTCGCGCCGAGGGGCGGTTCGTCACCATAACGAGCAACTAAAAAACCATGAGCGAGCCGTCCTTCACCGTCGTCCTGATCGAGGACGACAAGCAGATTCGCCGCTTCGTGCGCGTGTCGCTCGAAGCGCAGGGCATGACGGTCCATGAAGCGGAGACGGGGCAGAAGGGTCTCGTCGAAGCGGCGACGCGCAAGCCCGATCTCGTGATCGTCGATCTCGGTTTGCCCGATACCGACGGCATCGACGTGATCCGCGAGCTGCGCGGCTGGACGGAGTTGCCGATCATCGTGCTGTCGGCGCGCACGCAGGAAGAAGAGAAAGTGGCCGCGCTCGACGCCGGCGCCGACGATTACCTGACGAAGCCTTTCGGCGTTTCGGAACTGATGGCGCGGATTCGCGCGCATCTGCGGCGGCGCAATCAGGCGCAGGCGTCGGAGACGCCGGTCGTCGCGTTCGGCGACGTGAGCGTCGATCTCGCGCTGCGTCGTGTCGTGAAGAACGGCGAGAATGTGCATCTGACGCCGATCGAATATCGTCTGCTATCGACGCTCGTGCGGCACGCGGGGCGCGTGCTGACGCATCGGCAATTGCTGGTGGAGGTGTGGGGGCCGTCGCATGTGGAAAGCCCGCACTACTTGCGCATCTACATGGCGCATCTGCGCCAGAAGCTGGAGCGCGATCCCGCGCAGCCCGAGCATATCGTGACGGAAACGGGCGTGGGCTACAGGCTTGTCGGCGCGGCGTGACGGATCGTGTGCGCGGGTTCGAGCCTGAGCGAATCGAGCAGGATATCGATGGGCTCGTCGCCGCCGACGAACGCGATCATCCGGTTGTTGATGCCGCATGTCACGCATTGCAGCGCGATGCGCGCGACGTCGGCGCGCGAGACCTCGGGCTTGTGCTTCGTGAGCTCGCCGGCGAGTGCGATGGCGCCGTGCGCCGGTTCGTCCGATAGCGGTCCGGGCCGGAGAATCGCGTAAGGCACGCCGCGATGCGCGACGTATTCATCGGCTTCGCGCTTCATGCGCGAATAGTGGCGCAGTGCGAACCCGCTGCGCTCCGGGTAGAACGCTGACAGCGCGCTGATGACGATGAGTTGCTGCACGCGGCGGCGTTTTGCGGAGTCGGCGGTGCGCATGACGGCATCGCGGTCGATCGCGCGTTGCTCGTGCACGCTGTCCGTTTCCGACGATCCGGCTGCGTAGATCACATGCGTGATGTCGTCGAAGGCGTGGGAGAAGTCGTTGGTGAGATCGCCGAGGAGGATTTCGGCGCCCATCGCGGCGAGTTCGCTCTTGTGGGCGGATTTGCGCAGCATGGCGCGGAAGGGCATGGCTTCGGCGTGGAGACGCTGCGCGATCAGTCGGCCCGTGCGGCCGTGGGCGCCGATCAGCAGAACCTTTGGCGTTTTCATGCGGGGATGCGTCCTTTGCCACGGTGTCTGTGGCTAGCCTTTACCCGACAAAGTAGGCGATTTTTGCGCTGCGCGCTGGGGGTTGTATTTGCGTTTGCAGCAATTTTGGTTTTTCGCTGAGTCCCGGTTTCGTGTCGGTCTATTAGCACTGCCCCTGTGCGGGGCGGCAGTCACTTTCTTTGCTGCTGCAAAGAAAGTAACCAAAGAAACAGCTCGTTCAGGCCCGCGGTCACACGCAGTTTGGCCATGCTTGCCAGCCCGCGGTGGCCCTCGCCTAAGTGTCGTCCTCGAAGGACTTCCCGGGCTTGGCTCGCGCACGGTCTGCCGCTCCAAATGTTTTAGGGCGCTGGTTCAGCACGAAAGAGCTTCGGCACAGCGCTACGCGCTGCCGTTGGGTATGCGAAGGAAACCGTCGAAGAAGAAGTGCACGCGGACCCGATTGACCGGTCGGCCGCGAAGCAGGCCGGAGCTATTTGGTGCTGAACCAGTGAGGCAAGTGGCGCGATGTGACAGACCGTGCGCGAGCCAAGCCCGGTTGGTCCTTTGGGGGCGACACTTAGGCGAGTGCCGCCTGCGGCTGGCAAGCATGGCCAACGTGCGTGTGACCGCGGGCGGTGAGAAGCTGCTTTCTTTGGTTACTTTCTTTGCAGCAGCAAAGAAAGTGACCCCCGCCCCGGGGAGGGGCAGTGCTAATAGA